>Ga0129308_1000113_pt1 | contig 142021 bp, 104 predicted proteins | sample L827metagenome_FD_94440 | JGI IMG/M metagenome (GOLD analysis project Ga0129308, IMG submission 94440) | Ring-tailed lemur group fecal microbial communities from Wisconsin, USA - L827 metagenome | ecosystem: Host-associated > Mammals > Digestive system > Large intestine > Fecal | place: USA...
CAGGATTTTAATGATAAAATCCTGTCCTCTGTTATAACAGAGCTACTAGAAAACAGTAGTTTTACCTATCGGATTGAAGGGAAACATATTATTATTGTTCCGGTACAGCTACAGCAAAAACAACAGTCCACTCAGAAAATCCAGGGCATCATTACTGATCCCAGCGGTCTACCTGTTATTGGTGCAAACGTTGTTGTGAAAGGTACAACCAATGGAACAATCACCGATCTGGAAGGCAAATTTTCTATTGAGGCTTCTCTGGGTAATACTTTACAAATTTCTTACATCGGATACTTATCCAAGGATATCCGTGTAGACGGAAAAGACAATTATTCAATCCAGCTTATCGAAGATTCGCAGGCACTCGATGAAGTTGTGGTTGTTGGATATGGTACATCAAAAAAGGTGAATGTGATCGGTTCTATCGCTTCTGTTGATTCCAAACAACTGGAAAACCGTGCCACTTCGTCAGTCGTTTCAGCCCTTACCGGCCAGATGCCAGGTGTTACGATCACACAAGCGGGCGGACGTCCGGGTGAGAATACCGGAACGATACGTGTGCGTGGTGTCGGCTCTTTCAGTAGCGACAATGATGCCAAAAAAGCCGATGCTCTAATCCTTATAGATGGAATACCAGGAAATATGACGGATATAAACCCGAATGATATTGAAAGTATTTCCATATTAAAAGACGCATCAACTGCCGCCATTTACGGATCACGCGCAGCAAATGGAGTAGTATTGGTCACAACTAAAATGGGAAAAGAATCGAAAGTCTCTGTTTCCTATAATGGTTACGTAGGTTTTAACCGGGCAACCGCTCTTCCAAAGTATGTAGACAGTTGGGATTACGCGCGCTTGCTGAATCAGGCTGAAGGAGTTACCCGTTTCACTGATGAGGAAATCAATGCTATGCGTACGGGAAGTATGCCCGACTTATGGGCCAATGAAAAATTCGTAGACGACATTTTCTCCGGAAACGGTTTACAGACAGGACACGATTTGTCTTTGAACGGAGGCAACGACCGAAGCCAGTATTTTGCATCTTTCGGTTATTTAAGCCAGAACGGTATTGTACCGGGCAACAACTATTCACGCTACACAGCCCGTGTCAATCTTACGTCCAATTTATCTGACAAACTGAAATTAACTATTCGCTTACGAGGTGATAAAGCTCAAACCAAAGAACCAGGCACAGCCGGTGCCATAGACGGTGGTTACGGAATGATGTCACTGATCAGTCAGGGATTACGTTTTCCAGGATTCCGTCCTTCAGTATTAAGCGATGGTTCATGGGGACCGGGTGTTAAAAACTTCGGAACACCTAAAGCATGGCTGGCATCCGAATCATTCCAGGAAAAGCCGACCATGAGAATCAACTCGAATGTACGCTTGGAGTATACCCCGATAGAAGGGTTGAAGTTCTCCGCTATCGGTGCTTACAATTTCACGAATGCACAAGACAAAAAGTTCCGTGCCACTTTACCCGTCACAATCAACGGAGCCACCAGTGTTTTAGGTCCCTCTTATTTAGAAGAAAAGAATACCAACACTGACTATAAATCATTTCAGGCCACAGTTGACTATTCAAAAACGTTCAACAAAGTACATAATCTAGGTATCCTGGCCGGCTATTCGTGGGAAGAAGAATCGGCCCGCGATCTGGAAGGCCGTCGGGATAATTTCCCCAGCAATGAGTACCCGTTCCTGACAGTAGGTTCACCGGATAACCAGACCAATAAAGGCGGAGGTTACGACTGGGTCATCCAGTCTTTCTTCGGACGTGCACAATACAACTATGCAGAACGCTATCTAGGTGAAGTGACAATGCGTTACGACGGTTCATCACGTTTTCCTTCAAATTCGCGTTATGCATTCTTTCCTTCAGCCGCTATAGGTTGGAGAATTTCAGAAGAAAACTTTTTTAAAGAAAATGAGAAATTGAACTTTATTAATAACCTCAAACTAAAAGCATCCGCTGGTATTCTGGGGAATAATAATATTGGTAATTATGCTTATCAGTCAGTCTATGAATTAGGGAATGACTTCAATTATCCACTGGGAGGTACGATACAGCAGGGAGCCGCTTTGAAAACCTATACGGATCCACGGCTTAAATGGGAAACGACCCGTACGATAGACGGTGGTTTCGAATCTGTGCTCTGGAATGGTTTACTGACCGCCAATATTTCTTACTTCTACAGATATACTTATGATATCTTATTCAAACCAAACGCAAGCGCCTCATCTGCTTTCGGACTACAAATGAGTGAGGTTAATACCGGAGAAGCCTCCAACCGGGGCTGGGAATTTGAAGTAGGACACAGAAATAATATAGGTGAATTCAGCTATAGTATCAACGGCAACTTCTCAATCATCAAAAATAAGGTTGAAACGTTAGGACTTGGTAATGTAGAACAAGCAAACGGAATGGTAGGTAACGGTTCCAATCTATTTATCGGTTATCCAATCGATATGTACTACGGATATCAGACAGATGGAGTATTTCTGAACCAACAGGATATAGACGATTATTTTGCACACACAGACCAGTCCGCCATGGGAGCAAATAAAGCCAATACCAAACCAGGTGATATCCGATACAAAGATATTTCAGGACCCGACGGTGTTCCCGACGGAAAAGTCGATGCGACTTACGACCGCGTTTATCTAGGTTCAAAAATTCCTAAATACACATTCGGTCTTTCATTAAATGCAGCTTATAAAGGTTTTGACCTGAACATCTTCTTACAGGGAGTAGCAGGTGTCAACGGACTGCTAAACGGTTTTTCAGGCTGGGCTTTGTGGAGTGAAGGAAATATCCAAAAATGGCAGATGAAAGAAGCCTTCGATCCGGAAAACCCGACACGTTATCCGAAATACCCACGTATAGCAAACCTGGGAAATGCAACTGGAATTAATACGCAACAATCTGATTTCTGGATTCGCAACGCCTCTTACCTACGTGTAAAGAACATTCAGTTAGGATATACTTTACCCAAGTCAATCTTAAAGAACACTTTCATCCAGAATGTACGTTTCTATGTAGCAACAGAGAACCCGTTCACATTCCATAGCTATCCGGATGGTTGGGATCCGGAAATCAATGCCGATGACCGATTCTATCCGGTATTGGCAAACTATACATTTGGTTTGAATCTTAAATTCTGAAAAGTATGAAATCAATTATAAAGAAATCAATAATGGTCTTGGTTGCTATTGCATCTTTAACCTCTTGCGAGTTGGACCGTTATCCGCTGACAAATTTCAGCGAAGATACTTTCTTCGATAAAGAAGAAAATACAAAACTTGCACTTATCGGTTTATACCGCGGAGGTATCACCTATGGAGTAGACTACAATGCCTCCGATTGGTGGGCCTATAGTGCAAAAATACTAATAGATGGTGTCAGCGATATGGGATACGACCGCCGCGGATTCAATAATAATCTCGGGAAACTGACATCCGGACAAATCGATGAAAATAACGGATGGGTAAAAGACTTGTATCAGAAACCTTACCGCCGTATCAGTGCATGTACCCGATTCATTGAAGGAATCAATACGCTCGAATCTGATAATCCGGAAATGGAACGTATGAAAGCGGAAGCTCGCTTTATCCGGGCAGTACAATATTTTTACCTGGCTTCCTATTACTATGATGTTCCACTAATTAAAACAGTCCTGACCTTGGATGAAGCCAATACTGTTTTAAAGTCACCGCGTGCAGAGGTTCTTCAATATGCAATTGACGAATTAACAGAAGTTGCTAATCTCCTGCCCCGCCATAAAGATTTACCATCCTCGGAACGCGGACGCGCAACGGCACAGGCTGCATTGGTTTATTTGGCACGGACACATCTGGTTGCGAAAAATTACAAGGAAGCTGCTGTGGCATGTAAGCAAATCATCGATTGGGGAGATAACAAATTAGATACCGACTATCAGAAATTGTTTTATCCCAGTGCAATAAATAGCTCTGAACATATTTTCGCGACACAGTTTGTCGATGACTTAGCCGGACACGGACTACCTCAACATGCTTATCCGATAAAAGACGGAGGATGGTGTTTGGTGAATGGATCCAGCATTCTATTTGAAGCCTATGACTTTCTGGATGGAACACCTTTCAGCTATGATGACCCACGTTTCAACAAAAACAACTTTGGAGAAAATCGTGATCCCCGTTTGGATTATACACTTATTTACGATGGTTCGACCTTCCGCGGAACAGTTTACAGCTGCAATCCTGAAACAACGGCAGCCGACAAGATCGGCCCGGGACAAACAACTCAAACAGGTTTCCTTTTACGTAAATACTTTGATGAAAGCTGGAACGGGGATAAAAGCCAATATGGAAACAATGTTCCTTTAGCACGTTATGCTGACGTATTAATGATGTACCTGGAAGCCGAGATGGAAGCCGGGACACCAATCAACCAAACTCTACTTGACCAAACGATCAACGCAGTTCGGGGACGCGTAGGTATGCCAAAGATAACGGAAACCAATCCGGATAAATTATTAAAAATTATTCAGAAAGAGCGTATGATCGAATTTGCTTTTGAAGGACTTCGCCTTTGGGATTTATTCCGCTGGGGAATCGCTGAAGAACGCTTAAATCAGGATATTTATGGTTCACCATTTTACATCTCCAATCAAGAGTTAATGAAAAAGAAAGATGGACAGCCTGATCCGTATAACCGCTGGTACGTTGACAAACGTAATTTTAAAGCCGGACAAGAACGTTGGCCTATTCCACTATCTGAAAAGAATATCAATCCCAACTTGAGATAGTCGGTTAAATAACTTTACAGAGATACCGGTTACTTATAATTCCGGTATCTCTGTTTTCTTTTCCGCTTTTGATTAAATATTACCTGAACAACCATATCATGAATCATAAAATAAATAAAGTAATCCTGCCTGTATCATTATTATCTATTGTTGCTTCCGGAAGTTATTCCCAAACACAGCAACCCAACATTGTCATCATTCATACAGATGAACAGAACTTTCGTACTTTAGGTTGTTATCGGGAATGCCTGCAAAATGAACAAGCTTTCCCATGGGGAGAAGAAGCCATTGTGGAAACACCCAATATAGATTATCTGGCACACCGTGGAGTATTATTTACACGCTGCTATGCCACAACCCCAGTTAGTTCTCCCAGTCGGGCCTCTTTCATGACCGGATTTTATCCACAGAACAACGGAGTATGGACAAACGACATGGTCCTGTCTGAAAAGACGGCCACCTTTGGAGAATCCTTACGGGATAACGGCTACGCAACCGGGTACTTCGGGAAATTACATCTCAATGGAAAAGGAAGACCGGAATGGCATCCCAAACGTGACTTCGGCTTTTCCGACAATTATTATATGTATAATCGTGGCCATTGGAAAAAGATAGAAGAAGCGGAAGAAGGACCCGTGTTCAGAACAAATGCAGATGTGAAAACAACAGATGAAAAGACATTCACTACTGACTTTATTGCTACACGGGCCATTGATTTCATAAACCAACAAAAAGACGGGCCGTTCTGTTGCATGATTTGTTTTCCGGATCCGCATAGTGCGAATCTTGTAAGACCGCCCTACGACACGAAGTACAGTCACATAAAGTTCAAGGAACCAGTAACTGCTACCGCCGATACAACCAGTCGACCTGCATGGTCACACGGGGATAATCTCCCGGCAGACCAGCCCGAAGATATGGCGCAATACTTCGGCATGATTAAATGCATTGACGATAATATAGGACGAATATTAAGTACTCTAAAAGAGAAAGGTGTTCTTGATAATACAATTATTGTTTTCACATCTGATCATGGAGACTTGTGTCGGCAACACGGATTGATCAACAAAGGTGTCCCATTAGACGATTCAGCCCGTGTCCCGTTCATTATCAGTTACCCGGCGGGAATGCGACAAGGAATCAGAGTCGATAATGTCATGTCTGTAGTTGATTTTACTCCTTCTCTACTTAGTTTTTGCCAGATCCAGCCTTCCGACCAATATGACGGCCGGGACTTGTCCCCATTATGGAAAGGTAATAAACTCCCTGAAAAATACAATGATATTGTTTTTATGAGAGCTACAACACCTAAATTAAAAAGTGATTGGGATGAATCGGCTACAGCCAAACGTACTATGTGGATATCTGCCGTAACACCTGATTATAAACTAACTTATTCAGAATATAGTTCAGATGTTCCCTGGCTGACCGATCTAAAAAAAGACCCGGACGAACTGTTTAATTGTTATTTTGACCCGGCTTATAAAGAGATCGTTTCCCAATTAGCCTCCAATTTAAAAGAATATGGAGAACGATACAATGACCCCAGGATGCATCATCCTAAAATTCAATACGAAATAAGCTCTGCCATTTTAAAAAAGTAGACAATATCCGTTAAAAACACGGTATAAAACAAGGCTACTAGAAAAAAAATGCAGACCTTTAACTCCCGAACTATCATAAACTAATATAAACTAAAAATATCATGAAATCAAACGTACTAATCGGTTTCGGACTGGGAGCATTCCTTGTTTCCCCGACCACCTCCCATGCTCAAAAGGCAAAAGAGACGCAAACGCCGAATGTCATTTTCATTTATGCCGACGACCTGGGTTATGGCGACCTGGAATGTTACGGTGCAACACGAGTACAGACACCCAACGTCAACAAACTGGCTAACAGCGGCATTCGCTTTACGAATACCCACGCAACAGCAGCGACCAGCACACCATCCCGTTATTCACTGCTTACCGGAGAGTACGCATGGCGCAGGCCGGGAACAGATATTGCTGCAGGAAATGCCGGAATGATCATCCGCCCGGAAAGATATACCATCGCGGACATGTTCAAAAGTGCAGGGTATACAACCGCAGCTTTAGGCAAATGGCATCTGGGACTGGGTGATAAAACAGGCGAACAGGACTGGAATGCACCTCTGCCCGCAGCGTTGGCAGATCTCGGATTCGATTATTCCTATATCATGGCCGCCACAGCCGACCGTGTACCCTGTGTCTTCATTGAAAACGGTAAAGTAGCCAACTACGACCCGTCGGCACCTATCGAAGTCAGTTATCAGAAACCTTTTGAAGGCGAACCGTTGGGCAAAGACCATCCGGAACTGCTGTATAATCTGAAACACAGCCACGGCCACGACATGGCAATCGTCAATGGTATCGGACGTATCGGTTATATGAAAGGCGGCGGCAAGGCTTTGTGGAAAGATGAAAACCTGGCAGACTCTATCACGACACATGCTCTCGACTTTATCAAGGCAAACAAGGACAAACCTTTCTTTATGTACTTCGCCACAAACGACGTGCACGTTCCCCGTTTCCCTCACGAACGTTTCAGAGGGAAAAACCCGATGGGACTCAGAGGAGATGCGATCGTGCAGTTCGACTGGAGTGTCGGACAGATACTGGACGAACTGGAAAGATTGGGATTAAGAGAAAATACATTGATCATTCTCTCCAGCGATAATGGTCCGGTAGTGGATGACGGTTATGCAGACCAGGCAGAAGAACTGCTGGGTGATCACAAGCCGGGCGGCCCGTTACGCGGAGGAAAATACAGTGCGTTCGAAGCAGGAACACGTATTCCTGCCATCATCAGCTGGCCGAAAGAAATAAAAAAAGGGAAAGTATCCGATGCTTTAATGTCACAGGTCGACTGGTTCGCTTCACTGGCTGCATTGACAGGATCTGTTCTTCCCAAAGGCGCTGCCCCCGACAGTTACAATTACCTGGGAACCTTACTGGGCACAGACAATGCCGACCGCCCATGGGTGATCGAACAGGCATCCGACCATACGTTATCGGTCCGCACAAAAGACTGGAAGTATATCGAGACCAGCGACGGACCAAAAATGGTACCCTGGGGACCCAAGATCGAGACAGGTTATTCCAAAACACCTCAGTTATACGATATGACCCAGGTAGGCGAACAGGAGAATCTGTCTGAAAAACGTCCGGAAATCGTTTATCAGTTGCAGGGAATTCTGAAAGGTGTTCGTAACAACACCGTCAAACCAAAATAAATCGAATAACGTATTTGAATTATAAATCAACGGTCTGGGACTTTTGTTCCAGACCATTTTTATGTTTTTACCTTTTTTTATCAGGGAATAGACACTATCTTTGTGGGCAATTGGGCAGAAAATAAAAGAGAATGCTGGGACTTATTAGTAAAGGAATTGTGATAGGCGTACTTGTATCAGCCCCTATGGGTCCGATCGGTATGCTGTGTATACAAAGAACATTAAATAAAGGACGTTGGCACGGGTTCGTTACCGGCCTGGGAGCAGCCTTGTCGGATGTCATATATGCCGCTCTTACCTGCCTGGGAATGGGAGTTGTGGTCAACTTCGTCGAAGCCAATCAGGCACCGCTCCAACTGATGGGAAGCATCGTTCTCGGACTTTTCGGTTACTATATATACCAATCCAATCCTGTAAAAAACTTAAAAAAGCAACGTGAAAAAAAGTTATCGTTCACACAGGATTTTATTACAGCTTTTCTTCTTACCTTTAGCAACGTTTTAATCGTGCTTCTATATATTGGCTTGTTTGCACGTTTTGGGTTTGTGTTACCAGATCATTCTGTTTGGATGTTATTGGGAGGGATTGCATGCATTGGTATAGGTGCCGTTTTGTGGTGGTTCGGTATCACATATATAGTTGCCAAATTAAAAAAATGGTTTAATGTACGAGGAATATGGTTATTGAATCGGATTGTAGGGACAGTCATCATTGTTTTGGCTATTGTAGGAGTATTATCTGTGCTCCTTACCTCATATTTCCATTTGCCGTTGCTCCAAATCTATAATTAACATGAAGAAGCTTAAAGTACCGTATTTAGTGACGCTGGATGTACTGGATCTATCATCCGCAGGATATCTGCTGGAGAGCAAAGCCCAGCGAGAGTATATTGATGTGATCAATTGGGAAGAGTACCCTTACAAACCAATTGTTGCCTTTGATATAGCACGGACAGACACGAATTTATACATTCGTTATTTCGTGAAAGGAAATTCCCTGAAAGCTGTGCACAGCGCAGACGGGTCACCTGTTTATACAGATAGTTGTGTAGAGTTTTTTATGAAAACCGAAGAAGATCACAACTACATGAATTTTGAATTTAACTGTATCGGCACCTGTGATGCGGCACGCCGCCAGTCACGCGATATCAAGAGATCGCTGAACTCGGACGAGTATGCATCCATCCGGAGGTATTCCGCACTGGAACATAAGCCTTTTGCAGAAAAAAAAGGTGTATATTCCTGGGAATTGGTAGTCTCTATCCCATTCCAGTTAATGGGTCTCGACCCTGATAACCTACCGGAAAAAATCCTGGGTAACTTCTATAAATGCGCCGACGATACGGAATTCCCGCATTTCGTAAGCTGGAGTCCGATAGACGTTCCTACGCCGGATTTCCATCGTCCGGAGTTCTTTGGAGAAATCTATTTATAAAACAAACTCTAATGGCAAAATAAAATACCGGAGAATAACAGACATTGTTATTCTCCGGTATTTTCATTGCCTACAATAAGTCTTTCAAAATCTTAGTAACTTCTTCAGCAGAAGGATGGATGGCTAATATCTTTCCATCCTTATCTACCAGATACGTACAGCCTCCGCTGTTACCGGCACCATACATCTCCCAGATATATCCTTTATCATTCAGTTCTACCAGATTCAACCAGGGGTATTTGTCCTGCTCGATCGCCTTCTTCATGGCATCCGTATTATTATTTTCACGAGCAATACCGACAACAGTAAATCCTTTATCCTTGAACGCTTCGTAAACCGGTATCATACTGGACGACAACCGGCGGCATGGTCCACACCAGGAGGCCCATAAATCGATCAAAGCGACTTTTCCTTTTATCTGATCGGAAAGTTTTACCATATTTCCTTCCAGATCGGGAGCAGTAAAGTCGATATAAGAACCGCCTACTTTCACATTCATACTGGCAATGATCCGTTCCATATCCTTCACATAAGGGTGAGAAGCGAACTTTTCCTTATAATTACGCTCGAATATCTCCGGATAAGCCGGAAATTCTTCTTTGCCCGGATAATAACGAGCCATCATCACGGCATTATCGAGCATCTGCTTTAAAAGACATAAACCGTTCAGTGTCGGTTCTTTCTTTACATAATCAAGCTTCCATTGCCGAATGCCATCAAAATACTCTTTGAATCTTTTATTCAGAGCAAGGCCTTCTTCCGAATATTCCTTACCGGCATCACGCAGACGCTCATATTCAGCATATAATTTATTTCTGTCTTCATCCGTTTTTGCTGCCGACATCCTCTTCTGCAAATCATACATTTCCTTCGAAGAATAACGTTCTTCTTTTTCCAGCACATCCCTCTCCTTCTCCAGCAGCGTTACCGGATAAAGCTTTTCCATTTCCTCCTGCATGCGTATCTCTTCCTTATTCAAAGCGCCGTCTGCCTGTAGAACACTGTGCGGACGATGTTCCATAGGATAAAGCGTGAAATGCAAAGTACCTTTTTCCGAAATGAAATAGGTCGGACGCCAGGCTCCGTTCATTTGTTCATCCCAGAACACCAGTTCATACATCTCATTTTCATCGGCAGTCAATGTATAATTGAATTTACCGTCTCTGACAGGAATAGAGATAAACGGGGTCGTACGTATATCTTTTCCGGCACGTATCAACGTCAGGCGGGAACTCTGCGGACGGTCTATTACTTCACCCTCCAAAACACATTCAAATGTTCCGGGTGTAACAGGTTGTTTTTTCAGATGTATTCCTTCGATACGAAAATCCCCTTTCTCCGGTCCTTCAATAAAACTGACCGCTTCTTCATTCGGATCAACCGGTTCAAACAATAAGGTAGCCGGACTGTTACCGGACTCAGGCATATAGACTTCTTTATCCAACTCAAAATCGGTGGATCCCAGCAATTTATATTTCTTTCCCGAAGTCAGACCTTCCAGACAGGCACCAGAGGAGATGCGTACCCAATAATTGGGTCGGTTATACATTTCTGCATGGAGAATGGTTGCCGTATCCGTCAGTTCCACCCGGTAAAGTTCCATCGTCGTTGTATTCTTATTATCTATAACCGGATAATCGATGATACGATTTTGCTTTGCACAGGAAAGACAGAGGCAAATCATCAGGAAAAAAAATAGTTTAGTCTTCATAAACAGTCGGATCAAAGGATTAATAATTCATCAAAAGTAAGTAATATAACATAATAGACAAAAAAATAAGGGTGAAAGTATAACCCCACCCTTATCTAACACACAACTCTCCAAACTATTTATTTTTCTCTTTTGATAGTTTCAATTCAATAATAAAAGCAACAATCAGTCCGATTCCACCAAACAACAAAACCGATGCGCCATATACCGTACTGATTAATTCGCGCCGTCCCCAATTATCAAGATTAAAGTCCGTAAGCGACACAGAGATAATAAATCCGACCAGCAATCCCAATCCGATACCGGCCAGTAAGCATCCGGCTTTCAAAGAACTGAAAGAGAAATTAGTACTCAAACGAGGTAAACCTATTTTAGCATCGAAAGCGGAAGGTTCCAGTTTATCCCCGATCTTCTCAATAATAGCCAACCGTTCTTTTTTACGTACAAACAATTCAAATAAACCATAAATACCTGCACAAACTATTCCGACGATCAGCGGAACCATTATAAAATCCATCATAACTGTAATTTTTTAGTTGTTAATTAATCTCGTTTATTAGTTTGACGCAGTATCTCAGAAAAGGTTACAGCCTGCAGAAACAAAAACACCAAGTATAGACTTTTTATCCGCAAGACAATAGTTTTCTAATCACAAAATAATTGCCTTCTAACATAAAACAGCTTATCTTTTATACTTTTGACCTGGGTCAACCAACTTTACCACCCAGGTCGAATATGTTTTTGCCCCGGGTCGAATACGTTTTTCACCTGGGTCAAAAAGATAGAAGATAAGGAGGTTTTGATTAGGAATAAGTAGTATTTACTATACATTATACCTGTTTTCAGACTACTTCGTCATTGTATATTCTCTGCTTCTATCCGGCTGATAAGTGACAAATTATAAAAGAGAACGAATGCATAAATAATCTATTTAATATTTTTATTGTTGCAAGTTGTAACCAAATTGCCGAACTTGCGTCCATAAGGTAGGATGGAGTTGTATAGCGACGCATATTATATAGAAAGAATAGTAGCGGGAGATACAGGTTGTTTTGCCTGCCTTCTGGATAAATACAGCCGTCCGGTTCATTCGTTAATCCTTAAAATGGTAGGTAGCAAGGAAGACGCGGAAGAACTGGCGCAGGATGTATTTATGAAAGTATTTCGTAACTTGCCGTCGTTCAAGGCCGACTGCAGCTTCTCCACCTGGATATACCGTATTGCTTACAATACAGCCATATCGGAATTGCGTAAGAAGAAGCAGGAATTCGTTGCCATCGAAGAGTCACAGATCAGCAACGTATCGGAAGAAGCAGTCGGTGAACTGCTAGAGAATACATCCGTGGCCGAGCAACTCGACAAACTGGACGCAGCTCTAGCCCTGCTTCCACCGGATGAAAGAGCATTGATCCTGCTCTTTTATATGAAGGAAAAGACTGTGGACGAATTAACGGTCATTACCGGTTTCAGTGCATCCAACATCAAAGTGAAGCTGCACCGGATACGGAAAAAGTTATTTGTATTAATCAAAGGAATGGAGGAGAAATAAATATGGATGACACTAAAAAGAACCCGGATATACTGGAAAACCTGTTCAGGCAAATGCCGGAAGAAGAGTTGCCGACTTCGTTCCGTCTGAACGTTATGCAACAGATTGCCCGTGAAACGATCAAAGTCAGAAAGCGTAACGAACGTCTCGGGCTGGCAGCCGTTATTGCTGCTTCACTGGGGATGCTGGGGATGGCTGTCGCTGCTATTCTTTATTATATAGGAATGCCAGAAACAACAATGACGCCAATGGCATGGCCGAAGATCGATATCTCTGCCTTCAGTTTCTATTTTTATATCGGCATACTGACGCTTATACTCCTGTTCCTCGATTATAAATTCAGGAAGGCATATCGTAAGGATGAGTAAAGATGAAACGTGCACCTTTCTCATAATCCGGATCGATGGAAAGAATTCCTCCCAAGCGGTCTGCGATCAATGTACAGATAGATAATCCCAGGCCGGCTCCCGATTTATAATCGTCCAGCTTTTCAAAACGCCGGAATACGGCAGCCTGTTTCTCTTTTGGGATACCACAGCCGGTATCGGTTACAGCAATACGGACTTCCTTACTTTCTTTATCCACTTTATATGACAGATTAATTTCACCTTCACTCGTGAATTTGGCGGAGTTGGTCAGCAGGTTTGTCAAAATCTGCTGTAAACGCAATGTATCCGTGTGCAGTACCACCGGGGCGGTATCCGGAGTAAAAGTCAGTTTTACCCCTTCCGGAATCCTGTGGCGGATACTATCCAGGGCACTCTGACAGCAATCCTGTAATAAGTAATCGCCGAACTTAAAATTCAGATCGCCCGTTTCCATACGCGACAAATCCAGCACGTCATTCACCAGGTTCAACAACTGCTCGGTATTATTATGGATTACGGAAGCATACTCCCCACGTTCTTCCGGATCAGCCGATTCATCGACCAGCAAGCCAGAGAAACCGACAATAGCATTCAAAGGCGTACGGATCTCATGGCTCATATTCGCAACAAAAGCACTTTTCATGCAACTGGCTTCCTCTGCTTTCACTTTCTCATATTTCAGATTATTCTGCGATTCCAGCAAGTTTTGTTTTTCCGTCAGTAATTCATTCTTCAGGTGGCGGGCATGTTGGTAATACCTGAAAAGTATATAAATAAGAATCAATAAAAGAATCGCTACAATCATAAAGAAAAAGAGCAGATGTTGTTTTTCTTCCATACGCTCATTGTTCACTTTCATTTCATGCTTTTGTTCCTCTTGCCCGTTCAATTCATGCAATGTCCGGAGTTGGTTGATCTGACGGAAGAATGTTTCTTTGTTCCGCTCCGATTCCATTCCATATAATTTGTCATACAAGGCCAGTGCTTCTTTCAACTTACCCTGTTCCTGCAGGATGTCTGCTTTAAACTGTAAGTCGGCAGCGATACATTCCGTCTCGAACACCTCATCGATCAACTTTATTGCCATAGATAAATTTCCGATTTCTTTATAATAATGGGCCTGTGCTGCCAGATAAGTATTCAGGACATAATCGTTTTCCGTGATATTATTCCCAACATATTTTGCAGCCTCATCCAATGCCCGTTTTGCCTTCTCTGGCTGGTGCTCTCTGATATAAAAGTCAGTATAAAAACAATAAAGGAGCCAGTATTCTCTTTCAACATTAAACACGGCTCCGGTCCGTTCATTCACCTCGCACATTTCATCAATTGCTTTTTTATAACGAGTCAGCATCCCTTCCGTCTGTTCAGGAGGAGATACGCGGATCGCTGATTCAGACTGGTAAGAACTCAAGCGCACTTTAGTCTCCGCTTTTACGGCTTCCGGAAAGTCACACTTCTCATTCAAATCGAGCCCTTCCTGGAAAGCGACTACAGCATCGCTGTCACGCCGGATCGTCTGATAAATCAGTCCCAGGCTTTCGGTACAACGGAGCAGACCATACGAATGTTTGAGTTCACTTGCCAGACGGTATTCGTTCATCGCTTCATTCAGAGCCATTTCATAATCACGCGCCCACAGCAATGTCTGGCAAGAATAGCTTTTGAAATCAAACAGGACATTAGGGTATTCATGATGATGCTTGCAGACCGAGTCGATCTTTGTACCCCAATAAAGCAATCTGTCCCTATTATTCTCATTATAGTAATATTGGGACAACTTCGTCAATGCCATATAGATAGCAGGAACAGAATCAATCCGGAGCGCTTCCCGATAACAGTGTTCGAGCCATGCGACACTCTCTTCTTTTTGCTCATGCAGGTCGGCAAGTCGAAGCAGAGCAGGAATGATTATCCCTGCATCGGTACTCTGCGATAAAAGAGTTTGCAAACTATCCGTTTCATGTGCCACCCCGTCACCTGAAGCTCCCACCGAAAGAGAGATGAATAACAAGCCACACAAAAACAGTATCGCTGAAAAACTTTTATTCTGATATCTATTCTTATCTTTCATTCTCTGTTCAATTAGATATAGGTTCTTCTTCCGTGGACTGTAAATTACAGGGATGAACAAAGACAAAACGAGATCCCCTTGTATAAGTCGAATCGATGTGCAATGAACCTCCCAGATGGGTAGCTATAAGCCGACATATAGGTAACCCCAACCCCGTACCTTGCTTAAACTCATCCAGTTTCTCAAAGTGTTCGAATATTTTTTCATGCATATCGACAGGAATACCGCTGCCAGTATCGGTCACGATAAAACGAACAACGCCATCCTCCGCATCCGCCTGGAAAGTCAGATTCACCTCTCCTTTCCAGGTAAACTTAATCGCATTGGAAAGTAAATGTTTCAATAACTGGCACATACGAAACCGATCGGTATTCATCAGGAACGAGTCGACAGGAGTGTCAAAAATCAGTTTCACTTCCGGACGTAACATGGTTTCCATCCCAGACAATATCTCACCGCAAATCGCCACGGCATCCCATTCCTTTATCGTGAAACTATAATTTCCCGATTCCAGACGGGATAGTTCGAGCACATCGTTTATCAGGGTCATTAGCAACTCCGAGCTGTGGTTGATCGTCGATGCAAAAACAACTTTCTCATCTTCCCCGAAAGAGTTGTCTACCAACAATTCGGAAAAACCGACAATGGCATTAAGAGGCGTACGTATCTCATGGCTGATATTTGAAAGGAAAATAGTTTTCTGGCGATTTGCCTCCACTGCTTTTTCCTTCATCAGACGTAGTTGCCGTTCGGATTCGAGCAATGAATCTTTCTCTGACAATAACTCATTTTTCAGGTGGCGTGTCCGGCTATAAAAATGATATAATACCAGAAGAAGGATCAGAAGTATAAAGACCGTCCCAAGGATATGGATCAACTGACGTTGCTTGGCTGCAATCTGTTCATTTTGATAGATCAGTTCACGGGACTGTTTTTCACTGTCGTTCAGATCGTTCAATATACGAAGCTGAGTAATCTGGCGGTTGAATGCTTCATTATTAATGGAAGCATTCATTTTGAGCATCTTTTTATAGACATGGATAGCCTCCTGATACTGCCCGCAATCACGAAGGAGCTTCATTTTCAACTTCATCATATCCAGGTCATTTTCCAAAGTTAATGCTTCATCAATAGCGGATAATGCTTTCTGCTCATTCCCGGCTTTCACATAATAGAGGGCTTCAGACTGGTAATAAGCATATTTCACGAATCCGCCCAGTGAATCGCTGATAAAAGCGGAAGCCTTTTCCAGATAATCATGCGCTTTCCTTAATTGATCGCTGCGAGTATAAAGATCAGAATATTTTGAATAAAGCAGGCATCTGTAATAAAAAGCGGGAAAAGCATAATCTTTCGTCTTATAATCCTGTTCTATCTTATCCAATAAGTTTTCATAACGAATCAACAACTCCTCCGAATCATCCAACTGATTGAGCCGGAGAGTCGAAACAACCATATCCGACAGGAATTGCAATTCCAACATACGCATGTCCGCATTCTTATCCAGCCAACCTAATCCTTTACGGAAAGCGACAACGGCATTACTATCCTGCCCTACGACCTGATAGATCAAAGCCAAATTGTAATTGCCTCTTGCCTGTCCGTATTTCTGTGATTCCCTGTCTGCCAGGTTGATCTGACGGATGGCTTCGTTCATCGCCAGTTCATAGTCTTCTGCCCACAGATAATCCTGACAGACCAGACTACCGGCAGTAAACAAAGCATCGGGACATTCTTTACGCTGCCGGGAAATCGTATCGATCATGGCATACCAGTAAAGCATGCTGTCCCGCATATCCTGATTATAATAGTAGCGACTCAATTCCGCCATTGTATTATAAGCTAACTGAAAAGAATCAAGCAGCATGGCTATGTCTACTATTTCCTTATCCAAAAGAGCTTCGAGCTTTTGCTGCCGGTTCACAGCGACCTGTTCTTTCAAAAAAGCCAGTTTCTCGCCAGGCGTCTTTGTTTTTTGCAATACACCAGACAAACTATCCGTACGATCTCTCCTCTTTTCATTCTGGAAAAAAACGGATATAGCGTAAAGTAAAATGACAACAACACATGCGAACTTTATTCCCCTATATATATACAGACTGTTCGTCTTCATGCATATTTTCCTCCGTACCTGGCAAACTTACAAATAAATATCTGCAACAAATACCTTTTTTCAATGTTATTCAACGAAATCTCTGTTGATTTTCAATAATTCATAAAACATCTCACTGATCATCGGATGATGCTCCATCAACAAGGATGGGTAAAAATAAACCTGGCACCTTGCGTGTAAGCCGAATCTACCCGGATCGTCCCTCCCAACGCATTGGCTATAGCCTGGCAAATGGAAAGTCCCAGACCGGTACCTTGTTTATACTCATCTACCTTTTCAAAGCGTTTAAATATTTGTGTAACTTTATCCAGTGGTATACCACAACCGGTATCAGTGACAATCATATCGACCTTGTTTTCCTCACTATTTATATGAAATGAAAGGTTTATCTCTCCCTTTTCCGTAAACTTAGCCGCATTTACCAACAGGTTCACCAATAATTGCTGCAAACGCAACGGATCGGTGTTCAATAGGAAAGATGGTGTCTCAGGAATAAAGGTGAGCGAAACGCCGTTAGCAACCCTATGTCGGATCGTATCCATGGCATTCTGGCAACAATCGACCAACTCGACCGGACGGATGGAAAAACTAAGGTCGCCGGCTTCGATCTGCGAAAGAGATAAGACATCGTTCACCAGATTCAGCAACAACTCTGTGTTATTACTGATAATGGAAGAGAACTCGGCCTTTTCTTCCTCGGTACAGACCGAATCGGACAACAAGCTGGCAAAACCGACAATTGCATTCAGTGGGGTGCGCACTTCATGGCTGATATTGGCAATAAAAGTTGTTTTCGCCAGGTTCGCCTCTTCAGCTTTATTTTTCGCTACCCGCAAGTTCTTTTCCGATTCGATCAATGCTTCCTTCTCTTTCTGCAATTCATTTTTCAACCGGCGGGTACGGCGCAAAGAGAAATAAAGGATATATAAGATCAACAGCAGAATGACGGAAACCGACATGGAGATGATCAACTGATGCTCTTTTATATTCACATTCATCTGACTAATCTCCAATTCCTTTTTCTGCATTTCCTTGTCATTCAGATCGTACAATGTCCTAAGCTGGTTGATCTGGCGGGTGAAAGCTTCGTTATTGATCTTGGATGTCTCCGATATGACATCTTTATAAGCAAGGATAGCACTTTTGGCATCTCCCGACTCCGATAAAATATCCGCTTTCAGTTGCAGGCAATCAGGAGTTTTCCAACTTTTCAACAGTTCATCGATATAAGTAAGCGCTGCGGCATAATTTCCGACTTCTTTATTATAACGTGCCTGTATATACAAATAGGCGAACACGGCATAGTCATTACTTATCGTTTCTTTGCCGACAAAGGAAGCAGCACAGGCTATGGACTTCTTCGCCTTTACCAGATCTTTCTTTTTCAAATAAAGTTCGGCATAAAATGAATGCATGATCCAACGGTAACGGTCTACCGGATAGATAGAGCCGGTAATCTTGTTCACCTTGTCCTGTCTATCCAATAAGTTTTTGTATTTGGCAAGCAACACCTCCGCACTATCCAGTTTATTAATACGCAAAAGGGATTCCAGCTGGTAAGAAACCAGGCGAATGCTGAATGTCAGCTTCTCCCCTACCTCTTCCTGCTTATCGAGCGCCGCCTGAAAAACGGCAATGGCATCACTGTCACGACGGATAGCCTGGTAGATATGTCCCAGATTTTCACCGCAACGAATCTGCCCGTAGGTGTTATTCTTGCTGCACGCCAGATTATAAAGCCGGATAGCCTCGTTCATTGCCAGTTCGTAATTCTCCATCCATAAATGATCCAGGCAAACATAACTGTAAGCTTCGAATAAGCCATCGGATAGTTCTCTCCTGCTCTTACCGATCGAATCGATATATTTGGCCCAGTATACTACACTGTCCGATTTATTGTCATCATAATAATAACGGGAAAGATGAGCGGCAGTTGCATACACGACCTGTATGGAATCGACCTTGTTACTGATATCCAGCAATTGATGCAGATAGCCCACCTCTTCCGGTTTCTGCCGATACAGGTTGGATAATTCCTGTAATGTCTTAATGGCTAGATCCGGGGCAGGGGCTTTGGAAAGAATTGTTTTCAGACTGTCCAGGCGGGTAGTACGATTGGCTGCTGCAGACTTTATACATATAAATATACAAAGTATACAAAAGATACAGAGAATACTCTCCTTTAGTTTGCGGCGAAAACGACCTTTATACATAAATGTAGTGTAATAAAGGGCAAAGATAATCGTTTTTGCGAAACTAATTAATAATCAACGTATCCTATTCAATAAAAAGCAAAAAACAGGTTAGGAGTATCTACACTGGTAAATTTTATACCAGTCAAAAATACAAGAGGTATAAAAACGTATTTTCAGGAGTAAAACTATTGTCTATCAGAAAAAAAGCGTTACCTTTGCCCCGATTTTTGAGATATGACAACATAATGTCTAACTTACTAATTAAAACAAACTTAAGTATTAACAATTAGAGAATGGAAAATTTAAAGAACATTCAGCCGGTTGAAGATTTCAACTGGGACTCCTATGAAATGGGAGAAACTTACGGTGACGTAAGCAAGGACGACCTTGTAAAAACGTATGACGAAACCCTGAACACTGTAAAGGATAAGGAAGTCGTTATGGGAACCGTTACTGCAATGAACAAACGTGAAGTTGTAGTGAACATCGGTTTCAAATCAGACGGTGTTGTATCAATGGCGGAATTCCGTTACAATCCGGATCTGAAAATTGGTGACGAAGTAGAAGTATACATCGAAAACCAGGAAGACAAAAAAGGACAGTTGATCCTTTCTCACAAGAAAGCTCGCGCTACACGTTCTTGGGATCGTGTTAACGAAGCTCTTGAAAAAGACGAAATTATTAAAGGTTACATCAAATGTCGTACTAAGGGCGGTATGATCGTTGACGTATTCGGTATCGAGGCATTCTTACCGGGTTCTCAGATCGACGTTAAACCGATCCGCGATTATGATGTATTCGTAGGTAAGACAATGGAATTCAAGATCGTGAAGATCAATCAGGAATTCAAGAACGTTGTTGTATCTCACAAGGCTCTTATCGAAGCAGAGCTTGAAGCACAGAAGAAAGACATTATCTCTAAACTGGAAAAAGGACAGGTACTGGAAGGAACTGTTAAAAACATCACTTCTTACGGTGTATTCATCGACTTGGGTGGCGTAGACGGTTTGATCCACATCACAGACCTTTCTTGGGGCCGTGTTTCTCATCCGGAAGAAATCGTTCAGCTTGATCAGAAGATCAACGTTGTTATCCTTGACTTCGACGATGAAAAGAAACGTATCGCTCTTGGCTTGAAACAGCTGACTCCGCATCCTTGGGATGCTTTGGATACTAACCTGAAAGTTGGTGACAAAGTAAAAGGTAAAGTGGTTGTTATGGCTGACTACGGTGCATTCATCGAAATCGCTCCGGGCGTAGAAGGTTTGATCCACGTATCAGAAATGAGCTGGACTCAGCACCTGCGTTCTGCTCAGGACTTCATGAAGGTTGGTGACGAAATCGAAGCAGTTATCCTGACTTTGGATCGTGACGAACGTAAGATGTCTCTGGGTATCAAACAGCTGAAAGCTGACCCATGGGAAGATATCGAATCTCGCTTCCCGGTTGGTTCACGCCACACTGCAAAAGTACGTAACTTCACTAACTTCGGCGTATTCGTAGAAATCGAAGAAGGTGTAGACGGACTGATCCACATCTCTGACCTTTCTTGGACTAAGAAGATCAAACACCCGAGCGAATTCACTCAGATCGGTGCAGAAATCGAAGTTCAGGTTCTGGAAATCGACAAGGAAAACCGTCGTTTGAGCTTAGGCCACAAACAACTGGAAGAAAATCCTTGGGATGTATTTGAAACTATCTTTACAGTAGGTTCAATCCACGAAGGAACAATCATCGAAGTACTGGACAAGGGTGCTGTAGTTTCTCTGCCTTATGGTGTAGAAGGTTTCGCAACTCCGAAACACCTGGTAAAAGAAGACGGTTCTCAGGCTGCTGTTGACGAAAAACTGCAGTTCAAGGTAATCGAATTCAACAAAGAAGCAAAACGTATCATCCTTTCTCACAGCCGTATCTTCGAAGATGAACAGAAGGGTGCTAAGAAAGATGCTCCTGCAGGTGACAAAAAGCCGGCTGCAAGACGCAACAAAAACGAAGATTCTGCAATGGTAACCGGTCCGGTTGAAAAGACAACACTGGGTGACATTGAAGAACTGGCCGCTTTGAAAGAAAAACTTTCAGGCAAATAATCAGATCAAACTGATAACAAATATAAAAGGAGTTGTTTTCGAAAAACAGCTCCTTTTTCTTTATAACTACCCCAATACAGCCCATCTTTACTAAAAACGTATACGTTTGTTGATTTTCATATAATATTTAGTCCTCATAAGCTTGCGTAATTTAAATTAAATACAGAACTTTGTTGGTGTTACTCCAATAATAAGATCATGGAAGAAAATATAAAGCACAAAAACATAACAATTCTCATCGCAGAAGATGAAGAAAGCAATTTCTTATTGCTTCAAACTATACTGAAAAGACAATGTAAAGTCCTCCATGCAATGACTGGAAAGGAATTGTTGGAGATTTACAAGAAAGAACATGCAGACTTGATCCTTATGGACATTAAAATGCCGGAAATGAACGGGATAGATGCCCTGAAAGAAATCAGGAAATTCGATAAGGACATACCCATTATAATGCAATCGGCCTATGCCTTTGAAAATGATATGGAAGCGGCACGTCAGGCCGGAAGTAATGAGTTTATGACCAAACCTATCAATATCAAAGAATTCAAGTCGATGATCACTCGCTTCCTGCCGGAGTTGACATGGTAAATCCATTTTAAATACAAAATAAAAAAGGAGATGCTTTTCTAAAAAGTATCTCCTTCTATTTTAAATAAACTGTTACTTACTCATTGGCAGCTTCTGCCTTTTCGCATTCGGCTGCCTGTTCTTGTGCACCATAATAAGCGCAGTCCTCACCGATTCCTATCAGTTGATTTATTTCATGTCTTTTATCCAGATCTGTAAAATATGCTTCTACTACTTTGTAGATGTCAAAACCGCCAGTCGATCCAGCTGCCAGATTTAATGACTCTACCATTTTTTTTGCTGCACTATGAATTTCTTTCTTGTCAATAAGATGCAACTCATTGCTGTGAATCAGATTTTTTCCCATGATGTTTGACTTTAAAGTTATACTTGCTTTTTATTAATAACTATTGAACTAACAAGTAAGTTGTACTTGCTGTTTCTTTACAGCTTTAAATATACAAACATCTTCTTATTTACATGCAATTTCATACCTTTAATTTCAAACTTTCGCTAATTTATATCGAAATGCAGATCTCTTGCATATTTTTTCGCCAGGATTAAGGCATTGGTTTCACACGGTGATCATAAAGAAGAAAATAGTAGCCTTCATGATAAACAGCAACATTTTTTATGACATCGTAAATGAACAAAATCAGGTAAATCATGGTTTATATTATTCATTAGGGTACTATCTGTGAAAAAAATGTCAATATACGTACCATATTTCTTCATTGTCATACCAAAATTCCACAATCCAAATATCATAAGAAACGATGTTTTAATTTTATACACGAATATAATTATAGGGTGATGTCTTTAAATGAAAACAAATTATATGTAGGAAATAATGACACCAATAATTCTATAAAAAATGATTTAATTATTTATGATAATGTCAAACAAGTTCCTATAACTCCGTATCCATCGTATATAGAATACGGAATAGTCATGTTGTGTTCTGAAGGAAATGCAACCTTCAAAGTACACAACTATGAACATGTTCTGAAAAAAAACGAATTGGCCATTTTTCTTCCCGGACAACTTTTAGCGATCAATGCAATAAGCAATGATTTCTCTATAAGTGCATTTTCCATTTCCCAGTCGTTATTCGATGACATATTGAGTGGTATCCACCGATTCTCACCTCATTTCTTCTTTTACATGCGAAGCCACTTTCATTATCCATTAACAAGTAGTGAATGCTATAATTTCGGTAATTACTATAAAATGGTATGCACGAAAGTTCAGTCTCCATCCAATCTGTATCCAAGAGAATCGGTGATCCATATTCTACGGATTCTTTTCCTGGACTTATATAATTCATATAAGATAAGTTCACTTCCACATATTCCGACCATGGATGTTCACAAAAAAGAAGTTGCAGATAAATTCTTTTATCTGATCATGAAACATTACAAGGAAAACAGGGAAGTTGCATTCTATGCCAAAGAGTTATGTATTACACCTAAATACCTGACAACAATCATCAAAACTGTCAGCGGCAAGTCTGCCAAAGACTGGATATTGGAATATATCATTCTGGAGATCAAAGCACTGCTAAGAGACTCAACACTTAACATTCAGCAAATTGTAATAAAGACCAATTTTGCAAACCAGTCGTCTTTAGGAAGGTTCTTTCGTAAACATACAGGCATGTCTCCTTTAGAATACAGAAAGAGTATGATCGAAACAAACAAATAAATAAACAAACATCTAATAACTAATAAAATAAAGCTATGAACAGAAGTCAGTTAATTAACGAATTAGCAGAAAAAACAACAGTAAGCAAACGGGATATAACAACTATACTTGATGCTTTCACCGAAATGGTTGCCGAAAAGACTAAAGCCGGTGATCGCGTATTTATCCCAGGATTCGGATCTTTCAAACCGCGTCTGCAAACAAGCCGTCCGGCAAGAAATCCGAGAAATGGCGATGTGATCCAACTTACACCGCGAACAATTGTACATTTCAAATGTGCCTCTCTCCTATTGGAGAAGATGAATAAAAAATAAATAGAAAAGGACTTATTTCAGAATAAGTCCTTTTTTTATTGCAGCAAGTCATACTTATTGATTAAAAAGTATCTTTGCAGCCACGGATCAGAGTAAAAAATCGCATGACAGAGCAAGAGATCAGAAAATATTTACGACAAATGCAGGAAGAAGATTCTCAAACAGCCTTGAGGAAGTTCTATGATCTATGCTTTGACCGTTTCTTTCGCATCGCTTACTATTATCTGAAAACAGAGGAATGGGCACAGGAAGTCGTTCTCGATGTATTCATGAAAATCTGGGAAAAGCGGGAATCTTTGCATACGATCGCAAATCTGGAAGATTATTTCTTTGTTACTGTAAAGAATGCGGCACTGAACTATCTGGAAAAAGAACAACGACGAAAGAACAGCACGGAAGAACTATCCGACACCGTGCCCGGTCAGGAATACTCGCCGGAAGAAACTCTGATCACTGAAGAACTTTTCTCCCATTATGTCAAAGCTTTGGACCGCTTACCGGAAAGGTGCCGGGAAATATTCATCCGGATAAGGGAAGAAAAACAGTCCTATGCCCAAGTTGCCAAAGAATTAGGAATCAGTACCAATACCGTCGATGTTCAATTACAAAAAGCTGTCACCCGGCTACGGGATATCTTATCACGCTATCTGAATACAGACGAAGACTAAAACGAATCTTAACCTTTTTTCACCCAATAGCCATAGTGAGTTCCGGTACATTCTCCTGTCTTTATTTGTGAAACCGATAATCAAATAAAGAAAGAATGACAACTACAGACAAAGATATTGACAAGATACTGGACCTACTGGTTGCTTCCACGCGCTCGCCGAGAGGCCGTTTTTCAGCCCAAAAGAGTTGGAGAATACTGGAAAAACGTCTTTTTTCCACAACCGGGAAAATAAAGTTCTTCCGTATTGCCGGAAGTGTGGCGGCATCCATACTCTTCTGCCTGGCTGGTTGGTATACATATGATTATGTACGATCCACTTCCATACAGACAATCTCGACATTGGCGGAAATACAGGAGATCACTCTCCCCGACCAGTCCGTCGTTACGTTGAATCGCTACTCCACACTGCGCTTTCCCGCTCATTTCAGGGGAGATAAAAGGGAAGTTCAACTGACCGGTGAAGCTTATTTTAATGTAGAGAAAGATAAAAGACACCCATTTATCGTAAAAGCGGAATCCGTCGATGTGCAAGTATTAGGTACCCGATTCAATGTCGAAGCCTATCCCAAAGATACGGAAGTACGGACAACCCTCCTTGAAGGTTCCGTTAAAGTCAGCATCCCGGGAGAAAACGAGCAACTTATCCTTTCCCCTAACGAAAGTGCAGTCTACAACCGGGTACGGAAAAGTCTCGAACATGAAATAAATCCGGAAAGCAGCAATGAGATCATTTGGCGAAACGGTCATTTCCAATTCGACTACCTGCCGTTGCAGGAAATTATCCGGCAACTATCGCATGCATTCAACGTAAAAATAGAAATAACCGACCCCAATCTCAGGAATTACCGCATACGGGCAAACTTTACCAATAGTGAAAGCCTGGAAGAGATGCTCGACCTATTGAAGGGAGCCGGTAACTTCAATTATACAAAAACAAACGATACGATCATTATCAGCACTAAACTTAACTAAGTTATGAACCATTTCATGTATAACCCTTTCTTCCGCATCAGTTTTATACTTTTGCTGTGGATGACTCTGGGAAACAACTCTCTCGATGCTCAGAACAAAGAAGAACGAATTAACTTCAGCATTCGGAACGCATCTTTAGATACATTTGTAAAGCAACTGGAAGACTCTACAGGTTTTTCCTTTATCTATGGAGAGAAGATACAGCTCAAAAAGCCTGTCACACTAAACATGTCCCAGCGAACTGTCAGTGAAATTCTCCGGAAAGCATTTGAGAATGAAGCTGTCACTTTCGAGATCTCAGGAAAATATATCCTGCTACATGAACAAGAAAAGCCTGCCAATCATAAATATACGATCAGCGGCTACGTTACGGACGGTATCTCTTCAGAGACACTGATCGGAACCAACATTTTCGAACGATATCAGGGAACAGGAACTTCTACCAATCCTTTTGGATTTTACAGCATCACACTTCCGGCAGGAAACACGGAGCTTTCTTTCTCTTACCTCGGATACGAACAACAGACATGCCGGTTCCGATTGGAAAAAGATACCTTGCTGAATATCCGTCTAATGACCAACAACCAGTTGGAAGAAGTGATTGTCCTGTCAGAAAAGAGAGAAGCCGGTATTCATTCTACCGGAATGGGAGCGATAGACATCCCTATGAAACAGATCCGCAATACACCGGCTATCCTGGGAGAAGCCGATTTATTGAAAACGATCCAGCTGATGCCCGGAGTACAGGCAGGTGTGGAAGGCTTCAGCGGTTTGTATGTGCGTGGAGGCGGTCCCGACCAGAATTTGATCCTGTTGGATGGCATACCTATCTATAATGCCGATCACCTGCTGGGAGTATTCTCGATCTTCACACCGGAAGCCATGAAGAAAGTCACTCTCTTCAAGGGATCTTTCCCGGCACGCTACGGGGGACGGTTATCATCCATTGTCGACATCCGTACCAACGACGGGGATATGCAGAACTATCACGGGACAGTCAGTATCGGTCTGTTGACCAGCAAACTGCATCTGGAAGGACCGATCATTAAAGATAAAACATCTTTCTGCCTGACCGGACGCCGCACTTATCTGGACCTGATAGCAAGACCGTTCCTGCCGGACGACAAAAAATACAACTATTACTTTTACGATATCAATGCAAAAGTGAACCATAAATTCTCAGATCGCAGTCGGCTCTTCCTGAGTTTCTACAAGGGGAAAGACCATTACGACTACAAACAGGATAAAGAATATGATGACTATAATGGTGGTCCACGAATGCATTTCTATAACAGTGAAATCAATTTTAACTGGGGAAATACGATCACAGCAGGACGCTGGAACTATGTATTTAATAATAAACTGTTCAGCAACACCACGGTCGCTTACAATCATTATCAAATGTCGATGGCAGACAGCTACAAAAGAGAAGTCACCGGCACGAATGAAAACGAGGAAACGAATACTGATCATAACGAATCCTATGTGTATAATTCCGATTATCGCTCCGGAATACATGATATAAGTTTCCAGACGGACTTCGATTATACACCGACACCAGACCATCATATCAAATTCGGGGGAGCATACCTGTATCACACGTTCCGACCGGAAGTGACAACTTCCCGTGTAAAGGAAGCTGAAAATGGCTCTACAGCACAAGATACGGTTTATAATGACTCCTCAAACAGTAACCTTCACGGTTACGAATGTTCATTGTATGCGGAAGACAATTTTAATATCGGCAACAAGCTTAGCTTCAATGCCGGTGTCCATCTCTCCCTCTTCTACACACAAGGGAGAGGGTATTTATCGGCTCAACCCCGCTTATCAACCCGCTACCGGTTCAATAATGATTTTGCGATAAAGGGCTCTTTTACCCAGATGGAGCAATACGTACATTTATTATCATCATCCCCTATCTCGTTACCGACAGATTTATGGGTCCCCGTCACCAAACATATTCGTCCGATGCGTTCCTTCCAGTATGCCATAGGCGGATATTATACAGGTGTAAAAGATTGGGAGTTCTCACTGGAAGGATATTATAAAGATATGCATAACGTTTTGGAATATCAGGACGGAGCTTCTTTCTTCGGCACCTCCGGAGGTTGGCAGGAAAAGGTGGAAATGGGACGCGGACGTTCTTTCGGGTTGGAAATACTCGCCCAGAAGACAGTCGGAAAAACAACGGGTTGGCTTGCCTATACGATTGCTAAAAGCGATCGCAGGTTTAAAGACGGCAGTATCAATAACGGCGAACGTTTCCCTTATAAATATGACCGTCGCCACAATATAAATATCTGCCTTAATCACCGGTTCAACGAACGGATCGATATGGGAGCAACCTGGATATTCAATACCGGAGGAACAGCTACGATTGCCGATCAACGTACCGGCGTACTCTCTTCCATCGGGAACCCTATTATGATCGATTATATTGCCCATCGTAACAATTTCCGCCTGCCTGTCAGTCATAGGTTGAACCTGAGTGTCAATTTTCACAAGAAACTTCGTCGCGGTACACAAACCTGGAGCATATCGGTCTACAACGCTTATAATGCAATGACCCCTAATTTGGTCTACAAGGAAGAGGAATTCATCGGGCAGGATTATATGGATGAACATGGTACCATACAAACCAAATGGATACGAAATACCAAACTGATCAAACAGACCTTGCTTCCTTGCATTCCGGCAGTAACTTATACATTCAAATTTTAAAGATATCTGATATGAAAAAGCATTTATTCATATTACTCCTACTTGGCATCGTGCTTTTCTCTGCTTGTGAGAACGAAATACCGTTCAACGACAAATACCAGAAACCGCAATTATTAATGAATGCCATCCTGGAAGCAGAGAAGGAGGAAAACGAAGTACAGTTATATATTATCGATAGTGAAAAGATGACATTAGTAAGCAATGGCTCCGTCACAGTTTATGTCAATAATGAAAAAAAAGAAGTCTCCGAGTCCAAAATAGTTCTATGGAATTCCAGCGACAGCATGAAAGTATGTCGCTTGCAAACCATTTTTCATCCGGGCGACCATGTACGTCTGGAGGCTACTGCTGAAGACGGTCAATATAACGCATGGGCAGAAGTAGAGATTCCTCAACCAATAGAAAAGATCATTCGGATAGATACCCTTCTTACTAAAATTAAAATAGGATATTACATGGCCGACTGTATACGGTACAGGATTACATTCGATGATCTGCCCGGCAAAAGGAATTATTATCAGTTAGCCATAGGGGAAAAATCTTATACAGTAGATTTAAAAACCGGTATCAGGGATTCGCTACCTTTCGATATATCTTATCCGGAAATCATCAACCAGGAAGATATCGTACTGACCGACGGTCATCTGACTACTGCCGACGACGATGAATTCGGCATCCTGGATATGACAATCCAAAATGTACGCAATATATTCACAGACAGCCGTTTCGAAAACGGCTCCTACACCCTGAATGTATATACACGTTTCTACGATTTCAATAACAGATATGAGGCAGTACGTATACAAACAGACGCCATCATCCACCTTCTCAGCATCACCAAAGCAGATTACCGCTATATGCGCGCCATGAACTGTCTGGATTCAGAGAATTATAACGATACATTTATGGAACCCGTTATCGTTCCGCAGAATGTAACAGGCGGCCTTGGATTTGTCGGAGCAAGTTCTGAGGTACAGATGAAAGTTCAGATACTGGACCGTCCGCCGATATGGTAAAAAAATAGTCACGACTATTTCTTCATCCATGACCGATCACGGCAAAACACCAAAAATTCTTTCCGACTGTGGAAAAGTATAAAAATCGTAAAAAAAGACAATTCCGACAGTTGGAAAACATTTAAATGACAAAAAAATGATTTCCAACTGTCAGAATACTCAAATTACGTTACAGTAAACTCCCTGAACGAAACTCTACCATTAAAAATGAGAGGGAAAAGAAAACAATCGAATTTTAACGATATCTCTGTTAAAATCCAAACCGGGAAGTATCGACCGATTTATGTTCCTTCGTTTTATAACCTCCGAACTTATAAACAAAAGAAACTGAAAGACTCCGGCTATCACGTCGCTGATTCATTATCAGGTTCTGTCCTTTGTAATTCACTTTAGAGTTCAGATCGTATGAATCGAACAGATCGTTCGTATTCAATCTCAACTCCGCCTTCTTATCCGCAAAAGTCCATTTTAATCCGGCATCTACTTTCCATACAGAGGAAATATCATACAAGCCCTGTATAAATGAAGACATATACATTCCATTCAGTTCCAGTCGGATATCCGGTTTCGTAAACAGTTTAAACGTATTGTTCATCATAGCTATTCCCCGGAATTTAGTCCGGTCAAAACTGATATCATAAAAAGAATTACAAACATCCCTGAAGACAGAACCGTCTAAAGTGACCTGCGAGTTCCAGAAACTACCGACAGAGAAAGGTATAGTTATCGTTGCTCCATAATTTTCTTCATAATCATAATTGATTGCCTGGTAAATCAAAGCTAGTTTATCCGGACTCTGATAGGCCAGTTGGGTAAACAGGTCTTTTATGTAACTATAATATACATTGAACATATACTTACTTTTCAAAATATAAGTCAGTTCTGCCGTATAATCGGTAGACGGCCGTAAAGCCGGATTACCCAAAAGCAGTGCATATCCATTCATATAACTGACCGATTCCTGAATGGTCCAATACTCGGGATATGTCTTATCGGAAGAAAATCCCAGCTGGAAAATATGGTTGCCGGAAAGAGCATAGCTTAACTGCATAGTTGGATAAAGCGCCCACTTTTTATAATCCATCAATTTATAATATTCGCCCGCTACTGACAACGAGAAAGAAGCCTTCTCATTAAAAGACTTTTCAACACCTCCATAAAAATTATAAGTTTCCTCTTTCAGGTCTGTATAGGTATCCATCGCAGACATATCGGAACCATCCTGCGGACGGTAAACCTGCAGGCTCTTATCTTTTGCAAATGTAAAGTTGATTCCATAATTCAACTCCCAGTCATCTGGCAAAGTATGTGTCTGCCCGACATAAGCATTCCAGCGATTGATCGTCTGGCTGGCATCCGTCAAAAAACGTTGTACCGAACTTTCATTCCGGCTGATATAGTCCTGAGTCGTCGGATAAGCGTAATAGGTATAATCCAGACCGGCATTCAATCCAAAGCCGGATGTATAATCCATATTCACGTTATGCATTTGTTCATCTCCGGCCTTACTGTTAAGAGATTCGGAAAAATTACCGGATGACTTTTCTACGGCTTTCTTATCCGGAGTGATCGCAGAAGTATACGCCATATTCAAATTACTGTTTTCCGATAAATGATAGTCCCAAGCTGCACGCATATTATGTGTCAGGTTACAACGTTCGCCCTTATTATATTGCTCTATATCATATATTTTATCACCAATCTTATGATGAGACAGGATATCATTATTGAGAATATTCTTATTATATCCGGCAGAATAAAGGATATCAACAGACAGTTTCTTACCTACGAAAGAGAGATTCGCATGTCCGTTGCCATTGGCATAGTGAGCCTGGCTATATCCTGCTCCTACTTCTCCGCGTACAAAGGGATCTTCAGATTTCGTATTTTTCAGGACCAGATTGATCACAGCTCCCCTGACACGATATTTTGCCGGTGCATTATACATCACTTCTGCTTTTTCCACATCAGATACAGGTATATTTTTCAATAGATTGGACAACTGTTCAGTCGTCATTGAAGAAGGTTTTCCATTCAGGATAACCCTTACATCCCCAGCTCCGGTCAGACTGATATTTTCATTCTGTTCCATGACTCCCGGTAGATGAAGGATCGATTCGTATGCATTACCAGCTGTCGATTTTTCGGCCAGTGCTGTCATATCATATACCAGCGCTCCGTTTTCAACCTTCACCTGCGGACGTTCTCCTTTGATCACTACCTCAGCCAGTGCATAGTCTTGCTCCTGCATTGTTATAATTCCGGCATCCGACCCCGAACATTCTCTTATTTGAGTTCGAAATAATAAATGCTGACAGATCAAACGGTATTTGTCCGGATTCTGTTTCAACGTAAAATTTCCCTCTGTATCTGTTATGACAGCATCTATAAATGTAGAATCGATTGTCTGCATCACCACCGTCACAGCCTCTACCGGTACTTGTGAAGCATCAACTATTTTTCCTCTAACGACTTGCGCTTTCACCATAATTCCGGTAAGCAATATACCGGTTGCTAATAAAAAACATTTGCGTATCATATTCTCTCTGATTTAATTTCTTTATCTTTGATGCAACAAAGGTAAAACAAGGCATCCCCGGGCTGGGTTAATGCCGGGTTAACGTTAGGTTAACGGAGAAAAGGGATAATGGAATATGAATAATAAACCGATAAAAGCACTAACTCTGTGCGGATTACTTGCCATTTTAACGTTACAAGGTATCTGGTTATTCACGACCTACTCGACCGTTAAGAACGAAACTATCAAAAAGAGCAATGAGTTGTTCAAAAACGCCATTACGACAGAATTACAAACGAGAATGGATGACTGTACTGATAATGACGGGAACGATGTATTGATCGAGAAAAAATTTCATCTGGACCTGGAAGGAGATAATATAGAAGACAGTGAATCAATGACATCCCAAGTCCATCTATTCCTGCAAGAGACACTGGACACTCTCTTTCATTCTCCTGTCTCATTAAACAAACTAGACTCTATTTATCAGGGCCAACTGGAACAGGCCAATATCCATACACAAACGACCTGTAATCTGGTCGATTCCGCGGGGATTGTTTTAAACAGTTCTGTTCCTGATTACCAAATACCTCCCGGCTCTCAAACATTACAAACGGACATAACGATTATCAAGTCAAACAACAAGTTAGGGCTGCAAGCTGTCTTAACCAATCCCTACTGGGCTATTTTCCGTCAGATGGGGTTATTGCTTGTTGCAACCGGCCTGATCATGATCTTTGTCGTTTACTGTATTATTTATCAGATAAAAATCATCAACAAACAAAACAAAATAGCCCGGGTAAGAGAAGATTTCTCATACGCCATGATTCACGACATGAAAACGCCCCTCAGCTCGATTATCATGTGTACGAATTTCCTGCATAGCGGAAGATTGGATAACAAACCTGATATAAAAGAAAAATACTTCTCTATCATCGAAAATGAAACCGATCATTTGTTAATGCTTACCAATAAGGTTCTGACACTTTCCAAACTGGAGAATCACAAACTGGAACTCGCCAAAGTGACCATTCACCTACAACCTATGATAGAGGATCTGCAAGAAAAATTCACGGCTAAAACAGATAAAAACATACATTTCACAACCGACCTGCAAACAGGCACGGTATATGCCGATGAAGAATTTTTGAAAGAGGCAATCAGTAATCTGATAGACAACGCAATCAAATATTCGAATAAATCAGTCGATATACATATCAGTTCACAAGAGACAGAGAAATACACACTTATCAAAATTCGTGACAACGGAATCGGTATTTCGGTAGAAGATATGAAAACAATATTCAATAAGTTTGAACGGGCAGCCGCAACCCAACGGATTCACACCGGGGGAGCGACCGGATTCGGTCTGGGATTGAATTATGTATACCAGGTGCTGGAAGCTCATGAAGGGAAAGTGATTGCAAACAGTATAGAAGGAGAATTCAGCGAATTTACATTATACATTCCACGAATAACAACAACATCATGATAAAATTACTTCTAGTAGAAGATGACCCGACTCTGTCTTATATCATACAAAGCGGATTACAGGAGATTATCGGCGGTTACGAAGTCATTACCGCCGGAAATGGAGCGGAAGGTTTGCTGGCATGGCAACAACATCATCCGGATATTATTATTTCCGATATCGATATGCCTGTCATGAATGGTTTCCAGATGGTGGAACGTATCCGGGAAACAGATGGCGATACTCCGATCGTATTCGCATCTGCCCTTACTTCTCCTAAAGATGTCAAGGAAGGTTACAAAATAGGTGTAAACAATTATATCAAAAAGCCTTTTGTCCCGGATGAATTAGATGCCCATATCCACGGATTACTAAAAATGAAAGATGGTGCAAAAACAAGGAACGAGAGCGGATTCTATAAAATAGGTTCCTACACACTGGATGCGGAACACGCATCTCTTCGTAATGACAATACAAACACCAAGAAAGTTCTGACCGTACGTGAAGCACAGATATTACAACTCCTGGCTGATAATAAAAACGAGACAGTAAAACGTGAAGCGATCCTCAGCCGTTTCTGGAATACGGAAGATGACTATTTTGCCTCCCGCACATTGGATGTTTTCATCGCCAAACTAAGAAAACTGTTGGAAGATGATCCACTGGTATCCATCAAAACGATCAGAGGTATCGGATTGACGTTGACAGAAGAGTGTGGAAAGGTATGATATTTCATGATTTCTGCATCTCATTCGAAGAAAACTGCTCTCTATAAGCCAAAGGGGTAAATCCGGTATATTTTTTAAAAAGGGCAGTGAAGTATGCTGCATCTTCGTATCCTATCGCATAGGATATTTCTTTGACACTTAAAGGAGTATTCAGTAACAAGCCTTTCGCTTTATTCAATTTGAGTTCCAGCATAAAGTGAGCCGGAGACACATTCGTATATTCTTTGAATTTTTTCCTGAACCAGGAGTAACCCATATTAATCTGCTGCGCAACTTCCTGAGGTGACATATTAGTCAGGTAGTTTTCTCTCATAATAACACGAGCCTGGTCGATGTATTTGATCATTGTATCGTTGGCAAAATGTTGGTTATTGTCATAATAGATAGCCATTCCTAAAATAAGATTGCCGATCCCTGCCAACAATTGTTGATAAGTCGACTGTTCTGAGAGAGCCAATTCGATAGCCTGATTATATAATGATACGATCTCTTCCTGTAAACCGACGTTATACACCAGTCTCTCTGCACTGAAAAATCCATTTTTAAACCTTGCATCCAGATGAGGTCCACGCATTCCAATCCAATATTCCTCCCATCCGTCCTTTTTATCCGGAAAATAACTATGCCATGTATAAGGCGGTATTATCAACATATCACCTGCACTTATCGAAAGACTTTCGTCTTTAGACTTAAAATAAGTGCCACAACCTTTCGATATATAAACGAGCTGATAGTTATCAAGTATACGTCCATTTTGCGGATTAAAATCATAATCGACAGGATGGCCCACTTTAGGCGGATAAACCTCATAATTTGGAGGTATCTCCGCATGTCCCACATTATCGACAATCAATCCCCAAAGCAAGTCTTTTTCACTACTGACAAGATATTTGAAAAGATTTTTATGCTTCATATTAGTAACCTAATTTAATCGTTGACGCCACTAATTTATACAAAAAAAGCAATCCGGATATAAAAAAAGGGATCTACAAGTGAATTGTAGATCCCTTTTTATCGCTTGCTCAGCTATATGTCGGGGTGAGAAGATTCGAACTTCCGACCACACGCCCCCCAGACGCGTACTCTAACCGGGCTGAGCTACACCCCGTTTTTCTTTACGGCTGCAAAGGTAAGATTTTTCCTTTATACGCCAAAACTTTCGCGGTAAAAATCTAACGACTCCAATATTTTTTCCTTTGTCACCTGCTGATTTATCTGAACTTCACCTATTTTAGAAAGAAGAGTAAAGTTGATAATACCACCCTCATTCTTCTTATCATGCGTCATCAGTTCGTACAATGTTTCATAATCCTTGCAGTCGAAGACGAAAGGAGGATAATATTCTTTGATATACTGAATGACCTGGCTCAGGTTGCCTGACGGAAAACCGCAGAGCTTATGCGAGAGATATAACTCACTCACGATACCGGCAGCCACCGCATGTCCATGCAGCAACGGACGGTTCTTCTTAAAAGAAAGGCTTTCATATGCATGGCCGATCGTATGACCAAAGTTCAAAGCTTTACGGATACCGTGTTCTTTCGGATCTTCTGCCACGATACGTTCCTTCACGGCAACCGATTGTGCCACCATCTTATTCAGGAAAGTATAATCCATCTTTTGATCGAGATCGAATAACATGACCGTAGCATAAGTATCCATAGAACTGATCAGTGCATGTTTGATCATTTCCGCATAACCGGATAAAAGGTTATCCCGATCCAATGTACGCAGGAATTCACAATCGATGAATACACATTCCGGAGGATAGAAAGAACCTATTTCGTTCTTTAATCCGTTAAAATTGATACCGGTCTTTCCTCCTACAGCGGCATCTACCGAGGCCATGAGTGTCGTAGGGATATTCACAGTCTTCAGTCCGCGTTTAAAAGTTGCACCTGCAAAACCGCCCATATCCGTCACCATACCGCCACCCAGGTTTACCAACAGCGAATTACGGGAAGCACCTTCATTAGAAAGACGCATCCATATGTTCGACAAGGCTTCCAACCCTTTGTGTGTATCACCGGCATCGACTGTTATTACCGGAGCATCTTTAATTACCGGCACATCTTGTATCAACGGATAACACTTTTCCTGTGTATTTGTATCGGTAAGAACAAACAATTTATCGTAATCCAATGAAGTAAGAAATTCCTGTAAGTCAGCTTTCAGGTCCTTACTAATCACTACTTTTTGATCAGCCATATATTTATCTTTTTGCATCTGGTTACAAAGGTATTATTTGTAATCCGATTATCAAAGATCATGGCATATCAAAAACAACAAAAAGCCGACTAACCCCATACAGGTTAACCGGCTTCTGTTTTTCAATTAAAAAGGATCTTACCAGGTAGGTCCATCATGCCAATTAGCTTTTGCCCAGAACAATACATCTGAATAGTTGTCGTATGTACCTACTTCATCCTGGAAGTGAACATTGTAATTACGTTCATTAGCTATATAGCGTAAACGGTTGCAAGGATAAGGAACAATCGCAGTTACATCGTGATCTTTCTCGTAATACATGCGCGGATATCCCGTACGCCGCAAATCACACCACTGTTCACCACAGTAAAGATAACCGAATGCCACCCATTTCTGCTCCAGGATAGCTTCCAGATTACCATCGGTATAAGGAGCTCCGTTAATATGAGTCGACCATCTTGCTTCAGCAAACTGATCGATCCAGGCATCATCGTAAATAGATTGATCCGGATTAATCACATAACGTTGCTGCTTCCCGTTCAAATAGTCGCTATCGCCATTATCCGTTTCTGTCACGGAACGGCCATTCTGATATTTGAACAAAAACTTAATAGACTGCCTGATGCCTTCTTTGAAAGCAGCTTTAGCATCCCCGGCTACCCAGCCACGTTGATAAACTTCTGCTTTGATAAACTGAATTTCAAAAGAAGAAACGATCTGATGATCCCAGTTTTTGTTTCCCCAGAAGAATCCATTTCTACGTACACGGGAATAATACCCTCTATTCAAACGATTGAAGAACATGTCGTTGAAAGTGTCATAGCTTGTATTAGCTGAAGCACCACGGAATACACTCGGAAGAGCGATACCTGTTTTAAGAGGATCACCAACTACCACTTCACTTTCTATATCAGTCGGTTGTTCACCATTAGCAGTTGCCATACAATACATCAACGGTAAGCGAGGGTCATCCTGTCCTTCTACCCATACACCACCGTCACCGGCTTTTTGCATACGGTTGATCATCTCCGCACTTCCTGTCTGCAAATTATGCCAGTCGAAACCGGATCCACCTTCGATATCCAACGGACCGGATGATTGGCGTGCGATCTTGATATTCTGTTCAAGATCTTCAACAATCGGATAATTGCCTTCCAGAATCTCCTTCAAAATAGCCTGACCTTTTGCAGCCAAAGGACCTTGTGTAGACACACGCAAAGCTGCACGCAGACGAAGAGAGTTCGCATAACGACGCCACAACGTCATATCCCCCTTGTTAATAAAATCCTGTCCGCCAAAAGCAGAAGGCTTTTCTATCGTAGCAAATTTCTTATCAATTTCACCCAACCTATCCAGGATCATTTCAAATAACTGCTGACCATCTTCATAATGCGGATTGGCATAAGACACATCACCGTTAAGAGCGACCAGACCAATTTCTTTGAAAGGAATATCGTTGTATTCACTTAAAATGAAAATCATCATACCATACAGATGCGTTTCGGCAGCCAACAGATATCCTTCATTTTTTGGTTTTTCTTCATCAGGAAGTGCATCATATACTTCCTGCATCTTCCTGAAATCGGTCACCATCGACGGGTAACTATTATAAGGCTGTCCGTAATCCTCGTATTCATCATCATAATAAACACTACCACTTAAAGTAAATCCCAAAGAGTTGGCAAGTTTACCCATCAGCTGAGGGTCATAGCCGAAATAACGTCCATAAGTAGAACAAGCCCAATCGTTGGCTCTAAGCATACACCCGGACATCATTTTATCCAATGTTACCTCAGAAACCTTTGACGGATCCTTATATTTGCTGTCAAAATCATCTTCGCTACACCCATTGAATGTAACCATTGCAGCCAGCAAAGCTGAATATAGAAATATTTTTTTCATATTTTCCACGTATTAATTATGTTGTGATTAAAAAGTTGCGCGCAGAGAAACACCCACCGAACGCGTCGGAGAGGCAGAACCTCCAATACTCAGCTGACTCTTCCAGTCTGTACCATTACTTGTTTCAGGATCGAAGTTAGGTATGGACTTATGGAAATAGAATAAGTTACGGCCGAATACAGCCAAAGTCAGGTTCTTTAGTGCAGCATGTTTGATCAAATCTTTCGGGAAGTTGTAAGACAAAGATACTTCACGAAGTTTCCACCAATTATTCTTAAAGAATTGATAAGTGGCATTCGGGGTTCCCGGTGAAGTTCCCCAGGCATTTTTTGAATTAATATAATCTTCGTAAGCGATTACTTTGTCATTCTCCTTCCATCCGCCGTTTCCGTCAGAAACAACACCTTCCAGAATGATACCTGTCTGAGTAGTAAGTCCGTTTGTATATGTATAAGGCAAGAATCCTTCCCCTTCACGATTCTCTGTCTCAGGGTTCACACCGGTAGCCATAGTATAACGATAGCAATCGTTAGCGATATAGCCGCCAAAACGGAAGTCAGTCATGACATCCAATACAAAACGTTTGTAAGACAAAGTAACACCCAGACCACCGACAACTTTAGGCATAGCGTTACCGATAAACTCATAGTCTTGTGACATCACATAATTACCGTCAGTATTAACAATCTTGCGACCTTTATACGGGCCTTCTTCCACTACCTGATTGACTGCTGCAAGGAAATCACCCATCGGGCGCCCTACATAAGAATAGTTCTTACCCACTTTGCTGGCAAAATCACCTGTTTCAACAAAATTGATGCCTTCTACCAGAGATTCGATCTTATTTTTGTTGAAAGCCAAGTTTGTTTTCAATTCCAAGCTGAAATCTTTTGTTTCGATCGGTGTACCGTAAGCAGAAATTTCAACCCCTTTATTACTCATGACACCTGAATTCACCCACATTGTTTCACTACCGCTGGATGGAGCCAATGCCGTTTTCAGCAACATATCGGTAATTTTCTTATTGTAATAAGAAACCTCGAAACCTGCACGATTATTGAACAATTTGTTTTCGATACCGATTTCGAACTCTTTTGTCTTTTCAGGCTTCAGGTTTTCGTTACCCAAATTATTCGGTACCTGGTTGTAACTCCAACCCGGACCACTGCCGAATGTATACGCCATATTAGCTGCATACGCTTCAGGAGCATTACCAACAATACCGTAAGATACGCGTAGCTTACCATAACCATACCAGGAAGGCATGTTGTCTCTGAAAGCATCCGTATACAAGAAGCTTACACTTCCGGAAGGATAGAAGTAACTACGGCTATTTTTCGGCAGTGTAGAAGATTTTTCCTGACGACCCGTCAAATCCAGGAACAAGAAATCATCGTAAGAAAGACCGATTGTTTCCAACCAGGCTGTTTTCAACAGTTCCATCTTACGTTCATTATCATTACTAACATTGATTGTCTTATAAGAGTTACCGATCATGAATGTATTTTCAATCATCAAACCTCCATTTGTTCCAAGCGACAAACTGTTCATCTTCTCAGAACGTGCCTGCCAACCCACATTAGCCGTCAAATTGAACTTTTCACCTAAACGTTTGTCAAACATCAACATGATGTCGCCATAAGTCACCTGATAATATTTAGACAAAGTAGAATAGCTGCCGCTGGATTCATTTGTACTGGCTGCAGAAGGGAATGAAGAGTTACTTTGATCTGTCATTTTTGAGAAAGTATAGTCGGTAGAAAGACGTCCCTTAGCTGTCAGGAACGGGAAAATCTTCCAAGTTGGAGCTACACTGGCAATCAAACGTTGTTCCAGTTCATCACTCTCATGTTCGTTGGTATCCCACAATATTTCGCGTACACCATGTACAAAACCATCAGAACCATACTGGAAAGCTTCATTAGGTGTCGGGCCGGAACCTCTATCGTTATTTTTATAACCCAGGCTTGTCTTGTACATTCGCTTCATTAGAGGAATATCCAGGAATGCACCAAACATATTGTTGAAACCACCATACATACCGATAGATGCCTGCGAACGGTTTACAACATGCTGAGTAATATAGTTGGCCGTATAATCCAAAGACAATTTATCATTGAATTTCAAGTTACCGATCAAACTGAAATTATGTTTGCTATACGAACCGGTCAGGGCATTAGGAGTTTCCAGCAGTGTTGTATAAGAGAAACGGTTTGATGAATTTTCACCGCCTTGATTGATAGCGATATTATAAGTCTGGTCAGTGCCGGTACGGAACAATTGTTTCCACGGATTTGAGGAAATCGGAGAGTAAGCACGGGTTGATCCGTCAATATACAATACTTCCCTACCATCATAAGCCGGTCCCCATTGATAAGCACTATAAGCCGGATATAATTTGCCGGTTGCCGCATCTTTTCTGAAACCATCATTGGCGATCATCTCTGCCGTCCAGTCGCCATTACCTGTACCAGGGCCATATTTAGTCTGTATCTCAGGAACATAAGCAACCATATTAGCCTGAAATGTAGCATTAACGTCTACAGTAATACCGGTACCTTTGGCTTTCTTACTTGTGATGACGATAGCACCGTTGGCAGCTTCCGAACCGTAAAGAGCCGTAGCAGCAGCACCTTTCAGGATGGTCAGCTGGTCGATATCTTCAGGGTTGATATCAGTCAAACCGTTGGAACGGACACTACCCATTTGTGTACTACCCAATCCGATATTGGAGAAATCGGAGCTGTTGCTGCTACCTGTACCCGAATTACCATTACGGATAGGTACACCGTTTAAGATAACAAGCGGCTGTGTATTTCCATTGATAGAAGATAAACCGCGAACAGTAATAGAGACACCACCGGCTGCACCACCTTGCGTGTTTTGAATTCGTACACCGGAAGCTTTACCATATAACGCAGTAGCAAAATTTGGAGTACCTGTTTTGATCAAATCGTCCGATTTTATCGTGGTTACTGAGTAACCCAATTTTTTACTATCTTTAGCAATTCCCAAAGCGGTCACAACCACTTCTCCTAAAGCCTGGGAATCTTCAGCCAAAGTTACATTTAATGTTGCCTGTCCTTTATAAGGGATTTCCTGAGTCACATATCCCAAAAAACTTATTCGGATAATAGCCCCGCTTTTTACACCTGATAACGTAAAGTGACCATCAGAATCGGTCACTACACCGTTATGGGTTCCTTTAACTTCAACTGCTGCTCCGATAACGGGGCCCAGTTCATCTTCAACTGTACCTGTAATCCGTCCGCTCTGCTGCGCTACGGTTTCGATACCACTTTTGGGAGTTTGTTCTGCCATCATACTTCCCGGAAACGACAGAGCCAAAGCAACCAAAACCAACTGTACTCGGTAATAGGTTTTCATTTAATACTAGCTACGTTAATAAGGTTAATAATAAATAAAATAAACTCACATTAAAATAAAATACACTTTTTCAAAATCACCTTTTACTACATCCCTCGATACAAATATAACTATTTTTTATATTTATCAGACATTTACCTATTGTTTTTATCATATATTTAAGTTATTACTCAAATTACCACCTATCAATTAATACAAATAAAGCAAATCGGTTAAACCATTTTTCACATACTATATTATTCTATTATAAAATATATTTTTACCTCATTCATTATTGTTTTTTCCTGATCAATTCACATATTACATCGACATGCTGTTCTTAAGAATCAACAATAACTCACCTCTGCATCATAGATGTATATTATACAATAACAACACAAAGAGGGAATATCTGACTTTTGATACCCCCTCTCCATAAAAAAACTCGTGTGTCTATCTGATTTTGGTCTGAAACTTGCTTATGTTATCAATAAGTACCCTTTATAATTGTCGCACTCAGCGACTCATCGCCATCTACTATTTTATCGTCACTGTCGAAAGAACGAAGTTTCCAGAAATAATAACAATCGGCAGCACTGGCGACAACACAGAAGATACCGATAAAATAAACAGCACTGTTACCTGTCGAAAAACCATGTATCATAGGAAATACACCTAACAGAATAAACGGAGACAGCAATGCTATACGATAGTATTTCAAAAGCAGCGGTTTCTTCAATAAAAATCCCCACGACTTCCAGTCCGTATTCCATCGTAACGCCTGCCGGTCCTTTCCCGAAAACCAATATAACAAACCATATTGAATCAGAATATAGACCAAACAACAAAGAAACATAATAATCGCCCCTTTGACGCTAAGAGCCCGAAGCCTGACAATACTTCCCAATTCATATCCGGCACTATAGCCCGACGCTTCTCCCCAAACATAGTTAAACAAAATGACTCCGGCAGCAACAAAAACAGCTATAAACCCCAGCATAGTTAGATTAACCCGGACAGCACTTACCTTAACCTCTACTCCCTGCGGATGAGTATATTCTTCTACATTCTTTTCTTTTGTTTCCATATCGTTCCGTTATTAAGTTTGTTTCATTTCTACATTGCAAAGATACGGGGTAAGAAAGAGACAGAAGGTTATCCCAACGTTATCTTTACGTTAAGATAGAATACGAAAGACAACAAAATAACGGAAATAGCTATCTTTGGCAGTGAAAGCAAAGTATTATGACAAAATCATTCTACATTATATTGACTGGGATCACCACTTTCATCGTCCTCTTCCTGATGGGACAATGGATAGGACGCAGTTATTCACTGACCAAAGAACGACTGATACGACAGATACACGAATCTTTCAGCCATACAACCGAACAATATGAAGCGGACAGGACAAAGGCTCTTCCCGCCCTCTTCCGGGAAGAACTCGACAAACGGCATCTCGATAAACTGATCTTTCGTATGGACACAGTTCCCCTGAATGCAGCCAATACAGTGTTACGGAAAGATATCCGGTATTTCTCTGATTACGAACGCCTGTTCAACGAACAACGGACCTTTACTTATCCGATCAGCGACACACAGGGAGTACAGGCACATATCCTTAATCCGCGGGCAGGTTCGGTCGGCAAACTGCTTTACTTTTTCTTCGGCACAACCATTGCATTGGCTATACTGCTGCTTTGCATCCGGAAGCAAATCAATATCATCAAACGGCAGGACGAGATAGCACACATGCGGGAAGACTTTTCCTATGCAATGATCCATGACATGAAGACACCTCTCAGTTCAATCCTGATAGGTGCCCGTATCCTCCGAAGCGGAAAGCTCGACATGAAACCGGAAAAGAAAGAAAAATACTTCGATATACTGGAAGAAGAAGCGCAACACCTGCTGGCCCTGACCAACAAAGTTCTGACAATCTCCAAACTGGAACATGGACAATTGTTACTCGAAAAAAGCCATATCCCTATCCGCCCGATGCTGGAAGAACTGACACAGTTATTCACAGCCAAGACGAATAAACCCGTCACCTTCCGGTTAAATATAGAAGCAGAAGATATATTTGCAGATGAAGAATATCTGAAAGAGGCTGTCAGCAACCTGATAGATAACGCGATCAAATATTCCGGGGACTCGGTCGATATACAGATCACCTCCTGCTTGTATAACCAATTCACACAAATCAAGGTAAAAGATAACGGGATCGGCATTTCCCTTTCCGCACAGAACCATATATTCGATAAGTTTGAACGGGCTTCGATCAACCGGAGCAATACGGCAGACGGTATCACAGGCTTTGGCCTGGGACTGAATTATGTGATGAACGTCACCCGTTCGCACGGTGGTTATGTCAGCGTCGAAAGCCAGGAAGGGAAATACAGCGAGTTCATTCTCTCATTACCAATATCCACAGAAGAGACAACAGTATGATCAGATTATTATTAGTAGAAGACGACGCCAACCTGAGTTATATCATTCAGGGCGGACTGGAAGACATGATCGGCGGTTATGAAGTGACCATCGCTCCTAATGGAAAAGAAGGTTTGGAAACATACCGGCAGATGAAACCGGACATTATCGTTGCCGACATCGAAATGCCCGTTATGGACGGCTACGAGATGGTACGCCGCATCCGGGAGACAGACGAAGAGATTCCGATCCTTTTCTCTTCAGCCCGTGTTTCTCCGAAAGATGTGGTAAAAGGATATGAACTGGGGGTGAACAACTATGTCAAGAAGCCTTTCCTGCCGGAAGAACTGGACGCACATGTCCGGGCTTTGCTGCGCATGAAACAGGGAACTACAGAAAAGGACAAAACACGAACATTGACCATAGGTGAATATACACTGGAGCCCGAACAAGCCACCCTGCGTCATAGCTCCGGCAGCCAGCAACTGCTGACTCCACGGGAAACAGGTATATTGGAGTTATTATTCCGCAAACCGGAAGAGGTTGTCCGCCGGGAAATCATCCTCGATAAATTCTGGAATACAGAAGATGACTATTTTGCCTCCCGTAGCCTGGATGTCTTTGTAACGAAGCTCCGCAAACTATTATCACAGGACGATGCGGTCAGTATCAAGACTGTAAAAGGCATCGGACTAATGATCACGGTATCCTGACACACAAAACAGTGAATCAGGATATTAGTCACAATTTCCCTTCACATTAAATAGTTTCTCAGATATTTTTAGTATGTTTAGCCTTGTTTTTGCACAAAAGCATTTCTCCCGCATTTTATATTATGTCATACTATTAAATTTAAACGAACCATGAAGAAAATTTTCTTATTTCTGAGTCTTTGCCTATTAGCCCTGACATTTGTCGATGATGTCGCGGCACAGCAGAAAAAACCACGTATCGGTATCGCCGGTATACAGATCGAGAACAGTGTATTTATGCCCAACAGGCAACCGATAGTCGGGAGACCGCTTACCCTACCGGATTATCTGAGTCCGGACTCCGCCATGGGACAAGCCGCTACATGGCTCCCTTCCTTAATGGGCCGGGGCGGTGGCCGCGGACCTGTTACACGCGAATCGTACGACGCCTTTGTCAACGAAGCTCTTGAAATAATAAAGGCTAACATGCCCTACGATGCTTTTTGGTTTTACAATCACGGAGCCTGTAGCGTGGAAGGAGTAGCCGATCCGGAAGGCGAATTTATGGAAAAAGTCCGCAGCCTTATCGGAAACGATGTCCTCATTACAACAACGATGGACCTTCATGGCAATGCCTCCTGGCTTGTGGCCCTCAACTCCGACCTGATCACAACATATCGCAAAGCACCTCACGACGATTCCCGTGAATCACATCGCCGCGGCGTGGTCAACCTGCTTGACCGCCTCGCTTCCGGCAAAGGACGTCCGGCATACAAGGCATGGGTAGCCGTCCCGGTATTGCTTTCCGGGGAATGGTCGAGCACGCGTGCCGAACCCGCTAAATCGCTCTATGCCATGGTTCCCGAAGTAGAAGCGATGCCGGGCGTGATAGATGCCGGTATCTGGATCGGTTATGTATGGGGAGACGACCGGCGCAATCAGGGGGTAGTAATGGTTTACGGCGACGATAAAGCACAAGTGGAAGCGGGCGCAAAGAAACTTGCCAAAAAATTCTGGGATGTTCGCCGCCAGTTTACTTTGGAAGCACCGGGATATCCGCTCGAAAAATGTCTTGACCTCGCTATTGCCAGTAATAAGAAACCATTCTTTATCAGTGACATGGGGGATAATCCCGGTGGTGGCGGATCGGGTGAAGTGACATGGACACTGGCCCGGGTCTTGAAACGTCCGGAACTTCAGTCGGCAGACGGTAAAAAACTACTTTATTGCTCCATTCCCGGAGACGAGATGGTCGAAGCTGCACGAAAAGCCGGTGTGGGCGGTCATGCAGAAGGTTATGTCGGTGCCATGACAGACAACTCTTATGAACCTCCCGTTTGGTTATCAGGCACAGTCATGTATGTTAGTCCCGTCCAGGACCAGACATCCGACAATTCCCAATATAGAAGACGCAGTAACATAGCCATTATTAAAACAGGAAGTATCTATATCGTTGTAGGGACTTCTTCCCCCACGCCTAACCTGGAAGAAACGGGAATAGATCCCCGTGAAATGGATATCGTAATGGTTAAGCAAGGCTACCTGGTAAATCAATGGTACAATATGAAGGCAGACTGGGTGATGGCGCTGACCCGAGGAGGAGTCGATCAGGACTTCCAAAACATTCCGTACAAGAATATCATCCGCCCTATGTTCCCGTTAGATCCGGACATGCCGGACCCGGAACTCAATGTCATATTTGTACCTTCTGCCAAACATTTATACGGCAGATAAACATCTACATAGTCAATAAGACATAAAAACCGTTCACCCGTCACCTTTTACTCAATAATCGACTAATAAACAGCACATCAAACATCAATTATCAGGGTGAATGGTTTATTAAAAAGGTGAATGGTTATTAGCAACCGTTCACCTTTACCAACTAACACTTGTCCGGTAATAACCTACTCCGAAAACAATAACACAGTAATACCGAAGAAACTACCGGTTATCTTTTCCACCTTGGTCAGTAAGCTTACTGACCAAGGTGGAAAAGCTTAACGACGTCCGTCGATAAGCTTAATGACAGGCATCATACTATTTATAGGTAGTATGAATAAGATGAATAGAAAAAGGGTTTATAGTTAGTACCTAATTGGTTTACTGTTAATATGCGGTATATAGAAGAAAATCAGCAAAGTACCCCGAAGATCCGGATACTTTACTGATTCAATATCGTGTAAGTGAGAATGCCTTTTTTTAATTCATTGTTAGAAATAATTAAACCCTCCTCTCCCTTTAAAAGAGAAGGAGATTTAATTCTTAACAGAAAAGGTGAATAGTTGCTAACAACCATTCACCTTTTTCACAAACCATTCACCCCTACCATTCACCAATAAACAACTAGACAACAACCAGTTAAATACATACAATAAACAGTGAACAGTTTTTATCTAAAATCTATCAGTATCATTCTACATTATATCCTGACACAACAACCTTCGGCGCATTGCCTCTGGTGTCTTCGTCTTTCCAATGGAAGCTGACCTCTTTCTTTTCTCCCGGAAGCAATGCGAAATAATTATCAGAATAGAACATCGGCAGGAATTGTTTGCCATCCTTCTCGCCAACCACATTGACGCGGATCATCAATGCCGGAGTGGAAGTCGTGTTTTCAATAACGACCTTACCGTTCCATGCTCCGTCAGCCCCTTTGTTTGTAGATATATTCGACTGGAGCGCTACTTTCGGAAGCGTACGCAGATCCTGATAGTTGTTTTCTTCCAGGCTTCTGTGATAGAAGTTATCAGAAACAACCTTACCGTTCTCCGCCAAAGTCATCTTGATAAAGTGAACCTTCGACAGGTTGGAGGGAAATTCCAGCTTGATACATTTATTCGTCGTATCTTCATTGCTGTCGATCGTTACCTCTTTTTCCCAGGCTACGGATGCATCCATGTTCAAAACCTGCACTTTTGCTGTCAGTCCCTTACGCATACCGGCACTGTAATTTACCACTTCCACCTCGTCGGTTGCCGGATTCCACTGGATATGCAGCGGTTCGGACGCCTTCTTGATGGCAAAGTAAGCAGCTGTCGGTTCAAAATAATAATCGTACGTCTGCCATACCATAGAAGGCCAGCAAGAGTGGCTCATCCACATCAGCAAACCTTTACGGTTCAGGCTTCTGGATTCGAACAAGCTACGGTGGCCATCATAGTTCACCCACTGTGCCAGTTCGGAGAATTCCTTAGCACTCTGAGGTTCGCCGTATCCTTTCGCAATGATTTCATTGAAAGAAGTGGCACCCTGTGCTCCCTCACGGGTATAATCGTGCATACCCCACTGGTTATCCTGTGGCCACAGTCCTTCCGGAGAGAAAGTACGTAGCATACTTTCGTATGTCAACACATTCGGCATACCGCGTTCGCTATGGAACTTGTCGTTTCCGGTCTTCAAAGTGAAGTATTCTTTAGCCGGAAGCATGCGGTATGGGCCGTGACCGCTCACCACATCGTCGGCAGAACTGGAGATATAATGGATATCCGCATGATCTTCCTTAATGATCCGCCGTAAAGCCTTGTCGATCTGTTCGGGCGGGAAACCTTCGTTACGTCCGCAATAAATACCGATGGAAGCGTGGCTGCGGATACGTTTTACATAATCCTCGGCATTGGCGATGAACATTTCCGGATAATAAGGATCAGGTCCGTCAGCCGGATTCGCCAGCCAGAAGTCTTGCCAGATCATAATACCGTGACGGTCGCAGGCATCATACAGTTCCTCATCGCCGATCATACCGACCCAGTTACGCATGATCGTAAAGTTCATATCGGCATGGTAAGCCACGGCAATATCGTATTCGCGGGCACGGTAGTTCAGGTTGGATTCACTGAATCCCCAGTTTCCTCCGCGACCTATGAAACGGCGGCCGTTGATGAACATACTCAGGATATGATTATCTTCATTGAAAGTCATCTGGCGGATACCGACTTTAAAGTCTTTCGTATCCGATACCTTATCGTCAACCTTGAAAGTGAAGTTGGCATCATACAGGTTCGGTTCGCCATATCCTTTAGGCCACCACAAACGCGGGTTCTCCATCTTCAGCTGGGCAAAGTCTTTCGCATCGAAGACAACCGCCTTTTCCTCTCCGGCGGCCAGTTCTACCGGCTGTTGGAAAGTGATATCACCCACCTTGCCTTCCAGCATACCTTTTACGGCATTGGCGTCATGGTTCTTTACGATCACTTCCGCTGTCAGTGTAGCAGAAGTCGTATCGGGCAACGGCAATACGGAAGTCACGAGCGGATCGGCAACCGTAACTTTTCCGGTCGTTGTCAGGAACACATCGTTCCAGATACCGATATTACGTCCACGCATCGTCGGAATCCAGTCCCAGCCGATCGTCGCATGGAAAGTAGGATTGTCGGCCCCCAGGATACCACCGTTGAAGTCTGTGCTCTGTACATTCTTTTCCTTGATCGCACCGATATGTTCATTCTTGATGATCTCTACGGCAAGCACATTCTTACCCGGAACGACAGCGTCCGTCACATCGAACTTACCACGCATAAAAGCGCCTTCGATACGACCGATCTTCCGACCGTTCACATAGACGTTCGCCTTCCAGTTGATACCGTCGAAATTCAGGAACAGACGCTCCTGCTTAAAGTTTTCCGGCACTTCAAATTCGTCACGGTACCAAAAGTCGGAGTTGAAGAACGATTCCGATATCTGCAACTGGTTGTCGGCATAATTCGGATCGGCAATAGCACCGATATTCTTGTAACTGCTCAGGACAGTTCCCGGGACAGTCGCCACGATCCAGTTTTCGGGTTTGAAGTCCGGAGTGGATATCTTTTCACCGGCAGCAGCTACCTCGGAAGCCCGTTGCAGTTGCCAGTTTCCACCTGACAAGTTGATCATCCCCTTCGATACGGCTGGTTCGGCAACAGGCTGGGGAACTAAGCCACCCTTACCCATTACTTCCAGTTCGCTCAGGATATAACGGCTATCGTTAGCCGGTTGCTGCATCAGGATGCGTACATAGCGTGCATTCTTCTTACCGCCAAGCGCTATCTCGTCAATCAGGCTTTCTCCGCCCGGCAGGTCGGCCACATCCGTCCACAGATTGGCATCATCGGATATTTGCACCTTACCCTTTACTGCTTTGTTGATCCAGTGCAGGATCACCTTATCGAATTCGGAACGGCTGCCCAGATCCACATACAACCATTCTTCGCCTGTCGTAGCACTCATCCAGGAGCTGTTGAAGAACTGGGATGGTTTCATTTCCACCAAACCGCCTTTATTATAAAAATCGGCAGCCATAAATACCCAACTATGGGCACCCGGCATCTTTAACAAAACACGATAATTGGAATAAGCAGCCTCTTTATCGAAGGGAATAGTTTCATTCAGTTTACGAACGGGCATCGAGATCTGTTCGGTCTGTTTATTCGGGTCGGTGACCGGCACACGATAACGTACAGCATCGCCCGGCAGTCCTTTGCCGCTCAGTTTACCTACTTCCGTCCAGTTCTGTCCGTCGTTGGAACCCTGACAGATGATTTCATACCCTTCTTTCGCCAGTTTGTCATCGTAGATAAGCGTACCGGTCAGCCTCAATTCATCCGCCGATTTGCTGTAATTCTTCAATGCAAACTGGAAATACGTATCGGCCCCTTCAAAGGTGTTCCGTGAGTACGGTCCCTCGTCGATCATCCATTCGCGTTCACGCCGCGGAGCTTCGCCAGAAGGAGAAGAAAGGATCAGATACTGCGGTTGCCGATCGGTCACGATACCGTCTGTTGCCAACTGCGCCGTCAGGTTATAGTCATGACTGGACGAGTTGAAGGCCGAACGTAAAAGGGCTATATTCCGGTAGTTGGCACGGTCCGGAGCCAGCTCGGGAGAAAAATCCTCCTTCGGGTTACCGGGATACTGACCGACACCACGGGTATAATAATCGGATCGTTCAAACGATTCGTTCGTTGCACCTGCCCCACTGCATCCCCAAAGCAACAACGAGGTCGCTGCAACCCCGCAAAGGGTCAGGATACGGGAGACTTTTTGCTGTTTACACATTTTCATACTATGAGAGTCTACTTGATTTGTATTTTTTGCACAGGCAAATATACATTAAAAACAGTGATTTCTATGCAAATAGAGGAAGGTTACGAATAAAAAAGGTGTAGTGACAATATTTTACACGGGACATTGTAATCTAAAAAACAAAGGGGAAATACCAGACCAACCGGCACTTCCCCTTTCTTACAAAGATATCTAATATATTTCCTTATTTCAAATCAGCCGCTTCCAGAATCTGATCGACAGCCTGAGCCAAACCATCCGAATTCTTACCTCCGGCAGTTGCGAAATGAGCCTGGCCGCCACCGCCACCCTGGATCAGTCTGGCAGCATCTTTCACCAACTTGCTTGCATCCAGGCCATCGGCTACGAGCGGTTCGCTCAACATAACCATCAAAGCACATTTGGCACCGTCTTTAATGCCGGCCACAAAGAATACTTTTTCATCCATATTGCTTTCGCCCTTGATCTGGAATGCCAGGTCCTTGATCGCATCCACATTGGCTTCTCCACGGTAGACAACCACTTTCACACCATGACGCTCTACCGCTTTCGCGATCAGCTCTTTCTTCAACGTAGCTACTTTTTCCTTCACATAATCGCCCACCTGTTTTTTCAATTCCGCATTTTCTTCGATAGACTTACGGATCGTCTGCGCCAGGTTAGGTACATTATTAAATAAAGCACGCAGTTCACGCATTGAATCCTGCAATATGAATGTATAGTTCTCCGCACCTTCGGCCGTCACTGCTTCAATACGGCGAACACCTGCTGCAATGGAGCTTTCTGCCACTACACGCAATGAACCGATCATACCGGTTGCCGGGATATGCGTACCACCGCACAACTCGATAGAAGAACCGTATTTAACCACACGTACTTCTTCGCCATACTTTTCTCCGAACAAAGCCATAGCACCCAGAGCCTGAGCCTGTGCGATCGGCATATTGCGGTGTTCTTCCAGCGGGAAGTTGGCACGGATCTTTTCACTCACCAGCTTTTCTACCTGACGGATCTCTTCGTCTGTCACTTTCTGGAAGTGAGAGAAGTCGAAACGCAATGCTTCAGGAGAAACATACGAACCTTTCTGCTCGACATGTGTGCCCAGCACCTCGCGTAATGCTTCGTGCAGCAAGTGGGTAGCCGAGTGATTGCATTCACACTGGATACGTTTCTTTTCATTGATCTTAGCCGTAAACGTAACCGTTACATCTTTCGGCAAGCGAGTGACAAAATGTACCGGCAGGTTGTTTTCACGCTTGGTATCTATTACATCCAGTTTCTCATCGTCAGCGATCAACCATCCGGTATCACCGACCTGCCCGCCCATCTCTGCATAAAACGGAGTCTGGTCCAGGACGATCTGGAAAAGTTCTTTATTCTTCTGTTTGATCTTACGGTAACGCAGAATCTCGGCTTCACATTCGAACAGGTCGTAACCGACGAACTTGGCTTCGCCTTCTTTCAGAACCACCCAGTCGCCTGTCTCGATAGCGGCAGCGTTGCGGGCACGTTCTTTCTGTTTCTGCATTTCGGCATTGAACTCTTCGATATTTACCTCCATACCGTTTTCACGCAGGATCAGTTCAGTCAGGTCCAACGGGAATCCGTAAGTATCATATAAGGTAAAGGCATCCACACCGCTGATAACGGTTTTACCGGTAGCCTTTGTTTCTTCCATTTTCTTATCCAGCAGACGGATACCTGTTTCCAGGGTGCGCAGGAATGATTCTTCTTCTTCCTTGATCACTTTCTCTATCAGCGTCTTCTGGGCAACAAGTTCAGGATAAGCATCTCCCATCGTTTCGATCAGGACAGGCAGCAAGCTGTACATGAATGCTTCGCGGCGGCCGAGGAAGGTATAACCGTAACGAACGGCACGGCGCAGGATACGACGGATCACATAACCGGCTTTGGCATTCGACGGCAACTGACCGTCTGTGATAGAGAATGCTATCGTACGGATATGGTCGGCAATCACACGCATAGCGATATCCTGTTGTCTGTTCTCGCCATATTTTGTTCCGGTCTTTCCGGCAATGACCTGGATGATCGGCTGGAAGACATCGGTATCGTAATTGGAAGTCTTACCCTGCAGGGACATACACAGACGTTCGAATCCCATACCGGTATCGATCACCTTGGCAGGCAGCGGCTCCAGCGAACCGTCCGCTTTGCGGTTGAACTGCATGAACACCAGGTTCCAGATTTCGATCACTTGCGGATGATCTTTGTTGACCATTTCAGCACCGCTCTTGGCCGCACGTTCTTCATCCGGACGCAGGTCGATATGGATTTCGGAGCAGGGACCGCAAGGACCGGTATCACCCATTTCCCAGAAATTATCATGTTTGTTACCGTTGATGATATGATCTTTCGGCAGGAACTGCTCCCAGTACCCGGCAGCTTCATCGTCACGCGACAAACCTTCGGCGGGGCTTCCTTCAAATACAGTTGCATACAAACGTTTCGGGTCCAGTTTCAATACATCTACCAGATATTCCCAGGCCCATCCGATCGCTTCCTTCTTGAAATAATCACCGAACGACCAGTTACCCAACATTTCAAACATGGTGTGATGATAGGTATCGTGTCCTACCTCTTCCAAGTCGTTATGCTTACCGCTTACACGAAGACATTTCTGCGAGTCCGCGACGCGAGAATACTTAATAGGTACATTTCCCAGGATTATATCTTTAAACTGGTTCATGCCCGCATTGGTGAACATCAATGTCGGGTCACCCTTCACTACCATTGGAGCAGACGGTACAATCTGGTGCTGCTTGGAAGCGAAGAACTCTTTAAACGATTCACGGATTTCTTTTGCTGTCAACATAATCTATTTATATAGTTCTCGTTAATATTCTGAAAAACAATTTGCAAAAGTACTGCAAATTATTATTTTTGCACGTATCCAAGCAATAAAATATTCAATGAAACTGTTTAAAACAAGAAAAACATATTACTTATATAACCCGAATACGCTTAGTTACGAGCGCGTTTACCCCTCCGCCAAAGACCGCTTCTTCATTGTGCTCCGTCATTTGAGTATCGGTGCGGCAATCGGTATCGGCGTCTTTTTTATCCTGATGTACACGATCGACTCGCCGGTCGAATCGCTGCTGAAGAAAGAGAACAAACTGCTACAGACCCAATACGAACTCCTTTCCCTTCGTCTGACGAATGCCTTGGAAGTACTGGACGATATTCAGCAACGCGATGAAAATCTGTACCGTGCTATCTTTCAGGCCGAATCCATTCCGGAATCGGTGCGTAAGTCCGGTTTCGGAGGAACCAACCGTTACGAACATCTGATGAACCTGCCCAACCCGGAACTGGTAGTCTCTACCGCACAGAAGATGGATATGTTGTCCAAGCAACTTTATATACAGTCCAACTCCCTGGAAGAGTTGATCAAGCTGGGAAAGAACCAGGAAGAACGCAGCCGGTGTATACCTGCCATACAGCCCATATCCAATAAGGACCTGCGCCGTACGGCTTCCGGTTACGGGGTGCGTATCGACCCGATCTACCGGACCCCCCGTTTCCACTCGGGGATGGACTTCTCTGCCAAGGTCGGAACGGAGATTTATGCGACCGGTGACGGCGTGGTTACTTTTGCCGCCTGGAAACAAGGATACGGAAACTGTCTGATGATCGATCACGGCTACGGATTCCAGACACTTTACGGACACATGAGCAAATTCAAAAAACGTGTCGGCCAGAAGGTGACGCGCGGAGAAGTGATCGGAGAAGTCGGAAACACAGGAAAATCAACCGGTCCTCACCTGCATTACGAAGTGATAGTACGTGGCAAACATGATAACCCGTCCAGATACTACTATATGGATCTTACTCCGGAAGAATACGATCGTATGATCCAGATCGCAGAAAACCATGGGCAGGTAATGGATTAAACATCTTTAAGACGATGGCATTAAATAAAGATAAAAATCTGAAGTTGTATTTCTCCATCAGCGAGGTGGCACAGATGTTCGACGTCAACGAATCGACCCTGCGCTTCTGGGAGAAGGAATTCGATATTATCCGTCCCCGTAAGACGGCCAAAGGAACCCGTTTCTACAAGCAGGAAGATATCGACGCGGTGCGTCTGATCTTCCATCTGGTCAAGGAACGGGGCATGACGCTGGCGGGTGCCCGGCAAAAACTGAAAGATAACAGGGAGACAACGATCCGGCAGGAAGAGATCGTCAATAAACTGAAACAAATAAAGGAAGAACTATTGTCGATGAAAGCTGCGTTCGACGCCCTCGACCCTTCCGAAATCCCCCAGGAAGAGAAAATCTAAGCCAAACAATTAGCAGGTTACGCCGGAAAAGTGTACCTTCGCCGACAATTTAATAGAACAATAAATATGGAAATTACGGGAAAGATTATTGCAGTACTGCCAGTACAGGGCGGCACAAGTAAAAACGGAAACGAGTGGAAAAAACAGGAGTACGTATTAGAAACACATGACCAATACCCTAAGAAAGTTTGCTTCCAGATCTTCGGTGCCGACCGCATCGAACAGGCAGCGATACAACCCGGAGAAGAATTGACCGTATCATTCGATATAGATAGCCGTGAATATCAGGGACGTTGGTTCACAAACATCAGCGCATGGAAGGTAGACCGTCCGATGGCGATGGCTCCCCAGTCTGCACCGGGTGCTATGACTCCGGATAATTTTGCACCGGCTTCTGCGCCGACAGCACCGGCTGCTCCTGATTTCGGTCCGGCTAATCCGATCGACGACCTGCCATTCTGATGAATGTCGTTGCTTTAATCGGTGGATTACTCCTCATCCTGGTCGGGGCGAACGCTCTGACCGATGGGGCTGCTTCGGTAGCCAAACGCTTTAACATCTCCAGCCTTGTTATCGGACTGACGATCGTTGCTTTCGGCACGTCCGCCCCGGAACTGACCGTGAGTATTGTATCGGCTCTGAAAGGGAGTGCGGATATGGCGATCGGAAACGTGGTCGGTTCGAATATTTTCAATACGCTTATGATTGTCGGCTGTACGGCAGCCATCGTTCCTATCGGGATGAACAAAGGGACACTCAGCAAGGAGATACCTTTGTGTATCCTTGCGTCGATCGTCCTATTCATTTGCGGGAACGACGTACTGATAAACGGGGCGGCAGAAAATACGATCAGCAGCAGTGACGGGATGTTGCTGCTCTGCTTTTTCGCGATCTTCCTGAGTTATACGTTTGCGATTGCCCATAACGGGAAGGACGAAGAAGACAGTTCGATAAAGCAGATGCCGGTATGGAGATCTGCGTTGTATATCGCCGGAGGACTGGCCGGACTGGTTTACGGAGGACAGTTCTTTGTGGATGGGGCTTCGGGCATTGCACGCAGCCTGGGAGTCAGCGAATCTATTATCGGTTTGACACTGGTCGCCGGAGGAACTTCCCTGCCGGAGCTTGCCACATCGGTAGTCGCCGCACTGAAGAAGAATCCGGAGATGGCGATCGGGAATGTGATCGGTTCCAACCTGTTCAATATATTCTTCGTACTGGGTTGCAGCGCTACGATCAGCCCGCTGAACATGAAAGGAATCACGAATATGGACCTGGGAGTCCTGATCGGTTCCTGCGTATTACTTTACCTCTTCGGCCTCTTTATCAAAAAACGGACCATCACCCGCCTCGAAGGGATTATCATGGTTCTTTGCTATATTGCTTATACAAGCTATCTGATCATAGGATAAATCAGAACGGATACCCGATTGCCAGGTGCCAGCCCGGAGTATATTTGGGAACGTTGAAATAACCGTTTTTATCCGTCTCGTAAGGAACATGCAGAGGAATACCCATATCCAGACGGATAACGATGAAGGTCAGATCGTAACGCAAACCGACACCGGCATCGAGTGCCAGATCTTTCAGGAAACGGCCCCATTTCAACTGACCACCGGGACGTTGATCGTCGTTACGGATCAACCAGATGTTACCGGTATCGATAAAAGCTGCCCCATGCAGGTCGCCCAGGATCGGGAAACGGTATTCGAGATTGGCTTCGAACTTCAAGTCACCGGTCTGGTCCAGATAACTGTACGTATTATTTTCCTCCGGACGATAGCGGCCCGGACCGATCGAACGGATCGTGAAAGCACGCAAGCTGTTCGCCCCACCGATATAGAACTGCTCGTTGTAAGGAGATATGCGGGCATTTCCGTAACTATAGATAGCTCCCGCCATCATACGGCCGACCAGGTGCTGGTTATGACCGATCTTATAATTGTAACGGACCTCCGCCGTTCCTTTCACGAACTGGGCAAATTTATTCCCCAGCAAATGTTTCCCTTCCTCATTGAATTTCTGCCCGGCAATAGCATAACCGGCAGCCAACAGGTTACCAGCTTGCGAAACGGACAGTTGCAGCCAGGTATGGTTCCGCTTGGATGTGATCGGGGCATCGTCGTAGGTATAGGTATAACCCATTGCAGGCACGAACTGATTCTCCAAACTCAGCTTCAGGGCACGGTTATATTTCGTTATGCTATCAAACTCATGCGTCGTCGACTGGAGCAAGTTGTATGTCAGCTTGAACGGCGTGATCGAATGGTGGCTGGTGGCAGACGACTGGTAATCATACGAAGCATTCCCGCCGAAAGCCAGCATCTTAAAAAAACGTGCCCGGTTCAGCTGGTCGACATACAGGCGGAACGAGGTACTCGAAGGATACAAGCCATCCTTTTTCATCATCCCGGGGAACAACAATTGCGGAAATGTCAGCGTCCCGCTCAATCCCATCTCCCAGCTATTGATAGCCGATTTGGCACCGTCCACCCGCTTACCGGTCTGCCACTCGTAGGAACCGCGCAAACGTATGCCGAAGGTCTCACCTCCACCGAACACGTTTCGTTTGGTCACACTGAAGATAGCTCCCGGACCTAGCTGGTCGTTACTTTTCGATGTCACGTTCACTTCCAGCTCGCCATCGAGCGGCAGGTCGTAAACGGTGTTGATCTTCAGGTCGAGGGTATCCTGGCGACGGGTCGTATCACGCGGGGTATATTGCATTTCGGAATACCGGAAAATACCGAGACGCGAATAACTGGTCTGCGTCCGCTGCTGGCTCTCCTGCGAATAGAGGTCGCCGGAATGGAAACGCAGGCGGTTGTAAAGTACCGACGGGCGAACACGCAGTTTGCCTTCGTAATAGACCGTCATATCTTTATAACGGATCGAATCGGTCGGCGGCTCGTTATTATAACCGTTCAGCCAGACGGAAATATCACCGATCGTCCACGGACGGAGAGCCGCACGCGGCAGCCCGGGTTTTGTCATGACACGAAGTGCCACTTTACCGGGGTTCATGATCGTATCCGCCTGGTAAGTGATGAATTCGGGACGGAAATAATAGAACCCGTTGTTACGCAGCAGAGAGGTGATACGCTGCCGCTCGGCTTCCAGATTCGTTACGTTGAAGTTATCCCCATCACGGAGCAGGCGGTCGCCTATGGTATTTTGTACCAGCGTATCCATTTTATGACGCATCCTGACATAACGGATACTGTCATAGGTGTAAGGCTGGTTCATCTCCACCTGGTAAACCAACTTGGCTTTCTTTGCATTCTTCGGGTTAGTATCCACCTGGAAAGAAGTCGTACCGTTGAAGTAGCCGTATTCTTTCAGCAGGTTCTGTGCCACTTTGATACGCACCTCCGGATTCACCGTCGAGATAAATACCGGCTTGGCTGCCAGCTTATCGAAAATCCATTTTCCAACCTTCCCTTTTTTATTAACAAAAGCATTATAGACCCACAGGCCGAAAGGGAACGGCACGCGGATGGACGAACTTCCCAGCAGGGCATTATTGGGAGGGTAAGCAAGAGCACCCTCCACTTCGGCAAGGGCATCCTCGCCGGCGGTCGTCTTATCGTCGTGGGTAACGTCGATCTTTTTGATTCCGGTATAAAGGACTTCTCCCTCGGGGAGGTTTTTAGTGGTCGAACAAGAAGCTAAAAAGAATAAGAGAAGGGAGAAGATGACACACCCCCTACCCCCTCTCAAGAGGGGAGATGAATACTCTTTGTTACGGAAACAGATGGAAACCTTTCCCCTCTCGAGAGGGGGTAGGGGGTGTGTTATTGCTATCTCGCTAAACAGTCTATATAATATATCTTTCTTTTTCATCATTCCTCCTCATAAACCGGTTTAGGTCTATTCTTCTTAAAATTGAACAACTCCCGCATATGAAGCATCTTGCGGCGCAGGACGATACCGACACCTGTCTCCGTAATCTCCCCTTCCAACAGACTTTCGTAGTTTTTGTCGTGGAACAACTTCACGTAGCGCGTTCCGCTGGCATCCAGACGGTATTCGATCGAAACATTGTCGATAAATGCCTGTGTCTGGTTGCTGTTGCTCGCATTCTCGCCGGTCGAGATGCGGCCGCCCAGCACGATACGGATACGGTCGTTCCAGAAACGTTTGGCAAAGCTGAAGTTATAATCGGTCCGCTGTCCACCCGTTCCGTCGCCGTTCTCGTCATAGCTATCCATACCGAAGGAGATATCGACTGTCTTCAGGGCACTTCCGGCAATATTACTGATCTCACTGTTCAGGAAACTGTTCAGGGCGGCCCCCATATTCAAGTTCTGCTTCCCACCACTGCTGTTTGCCAGATACATTCCGGTGATGATCATGCCGACAGCCAGTTTCGTCCGCTCATCCTCACCCATGCTGTTCAGACTCGTCTGCATCGTCTGATCTTCGGGAGCCGTCAGAACAAACTGCAAGCCCAGATTCTCCAATTGCTGCTTCAGGGCGATACCCACATCGAAGTTCACCATACGCGAACCGCTACCATCCTGGGTTACATTGGTGCGAATGCGTTCGGTTGCCGTCAGGTCCAGATACGGGTCCATCGGGTCGCCGCTCCACTGCACATAACTGCCGTCCTGTATATTAAATTCCTTCAACGGGATGATCGGCAAAGCATATTTCACAATACCGCCCGAGAGCGTATAACGTCCGTTCAGGATCATCTCGCCCTGCGGGGTATACTGGAAAGAGAGGTCGCCGCCTCCTTCGAGTTCCACTTTGCTGGAACGGTCGGGGGTAATATCGGCATTCAGCCGCACAGACTGGTCGATACGTATCGTCAGCAACATATCCAGGCCACCCAAAGGTAACGGGGCTTCCTGCCGACGGCGGTTCACCAGTGTATCTTCAAAAGAGGTGAAAGTCACCAGGTCGGAAAGTCGGTCCTGCACCGTCAGCGGAGAATCCTTCATGACATAAGTCACGTTCGTCCCGCCCAACAGTTGCAGGCTGCCACGCATCATCAGCGCATCGAGCGGCCCTTTTACCGTCGACGTCAGGTTGACGAGTAACTTGCCGTACACCATGCTTTCCTTATTCCGTTTCACATCGAGCAACTGCATATGGTCGGCCGTCAGTTTCAGGTCTGCCATCATCCTCGACGGATTCCGGAAATCGACCGTACCGTCTATCACGAACGGATTCTTTCCGGCGGCATGAATATGGTATTCGTCGAACAGGATCTTGTTGTCCTTCACTACGATTTTCTTATCGTCCACCCGGAAACTCGTTCCTACAGCAGTCACGAACATCGAGGTCGAATCCATCTCGATATATCCGTTCACTTCGGGCTCCTTACTGCTCCCCTTTATCGTCATATTTCCTTCCAGTACACCGTTCAGCGATGCCATATTATCGGGGATAAACGGATTTACCATATCCAGCGGCAAATGCGTCACGTCGAGCGTTCCGTCCAAATGATCCTCTTGCCCCATCTTATAAAGGGCAGTCGCCGACATCACTTCGTTCTGATCGCGGAAGAAGTGCATATCGACCTGGTGCTGGTTATCCGCCAGCGGGAGATAAACGGTACTGAACATCAATTCCCCTACCCGTCCGCCTTCGTAGATCAGATTGTCGATATTCGCATCGACCACCACCAGGAACGAACTGTCCGACGGCGCGTACTGCATGTCGGCACTCAGTATCCCCTGCATGGCCGGTATCTCCGTAAATGCTTTCGAGATAACGTCCAGGTTGATCTGGCTCAATTCGAGATGCAGTTCCTCCATCTTGTCCTTTTCGGGTAGCGAATGGATCCACAAAGAGGCATTCTCATCACCCGACAGACGGACATTGGCAGCAATATCTTTCTCATTCTTATAAAGAATATAATTATCCGGATTCAGTTTGAAAGGACGGAAAGCCAGGATCGGATTGTCCGGGAAGAGATGCAGGTTGATCCCCTCCTCCACCTTGTCGGCACGCAATCCGAGCAAAATACCCGTATCCCCTTTTCCATCTGTGTACAGCAGTTCGGCATCGGCAAACGTATTCCGGATCTTCCCCTTGACACCGGCTGTGAAAGGAGCCTGCTGGCGGAATTTCGTCTTGATCACCCCGGCTTCATACAGCAGACCGAGCGAGTCCTGACGGATGGCAAAACTGATCGTATCGATCCGTGTCGTGTCCTGCATCAGGTTATAAACGCCCGCATCCAGCCGGAAACCCTCTTCAGGAGAAGTAAAAGCTTCCAGGCTCAGGTTATTAAACGAGATGTTCGCCTGCTGCAATATATTATAGATCGGATTATCCTTTCCCGCCGACACCGCCAGATGCATATCCGGCAACAACGGTTTGAAAGCAGGGATATTGATCATTGAATCTTTTTCAAGCTGTTTGTTCAGCCCCTCGGAAATCTTGTTGAACTTGTCGGTCATCGTTTCCAGGTCGGAGTTACCGGTCAACACGATCCCCAGGTCGCCCGCATGAAAGGAGACACGGGTGGTATCCTTCGTGCTCTGGGCATGGAGGGTAAGCGTTTTCGGCTTGTATGTGCCTGCGGTGGTGATCAGTTCCCAGTTTCCCAGCGTGACATCGACCAGGTTATTCTTCCCCATATCCGTTTCCGCCTCCGCAAAAAGCTGGAAAGAGGTAGCCAGCGAATCACTCATCAGATGCATGCCGTAGAGGTCTAAATTCGTGACATCGGCAATCACCATCGCTTTGATCTCTTTCTTCAGCAACGTGGCATTCAGCGTCAGGTCCATTTCCGCCAGCGGGTATTTACTCAACAGGTCGAATTTAAGGAAATTCTTTTCCAGCGAACCGTCCATCGTTACATCGGATACATTATAATTTCCGTAACGGATATCCGTTAGTTTCCCGTCTAGTTTCGCCCACGAAGAACTCTTGAAAGGATCGAAGCCCTTCCCTTCCGCCTGTATGGAAGCGGTCAGATAATACAGCGAATCGAGCGGCATAAAATGAACTGGCTTCAGGCTATCGACTTTCAGGTCGGCTTTATAGGCTTCCTTACCCGGATTGAAACTAGCGGTCAGCAGTACTTTCCCTTTATCTTCCCGCAACAGGAGATCGGTCTTGTACTCATTATTCTTCAATGCAGCCTCACCGGTCAGCTTAATACCGGAAGGGATATTATACCGGTGACGTTCGGCAGCCGGAAGCATACTCAAGAGAAAATCCAGGTTCCCCGTCTCCGCTTTCAGGTTCAGTTTTCCCGAACGGCGGATACTGTCGGTAAGCGACTGCATCGTCCCGGAAACATCCATCCGGAAAGTACCCGGCAATTCACCCTTCAACTGGCGGAGAAGCATAGAGGACAAGTTTCCTTCCACACCGGCCGTCAGCGATAGCGGTTTCTGCGGATAGGCCTTCTGAAAATCGGGCGGCAGCTCACCGGCAAAGGTCATAACATCTTCTTTTCCCACCGAAGCGGTCAGCAGCACCCGCATGTTCCCTTCCGGATTCTCATCGAAAGAGTTCCAGGGAACCATTGCCAGCAAACGGACCTCGGACGACGGAGTTTTCAGCAACAGTTGCGGAACATTGATGTTCGTGCTATCGCTATGGAGACTACCGGTCAGCGACGAAATAGTCAGTCCCGAACGATCCTCGGCAGATAGTTCGCGGATACGCGTCTTGATATCCCGTCCGCCGTAAAAAAGCGAATCGAGCGAGATCGTTACGTTGCTCAAAGCAATATGTGAAGGATCGAAACCGGCAACCGGATCCTGATAGTTGGCATCGTATCCGAGGGTGGAACCGGTCAGCGTGAACAGATCCGCCCCGTAATGCGAAGCCCCCAGGTCGACAATACCGTCTTTCAGGTTCGCCTTATCGATATAGGTTGACAGACGCAACGAATCCGCGGGCATCTGCATGGCAAACGCTACGCGGTCGAGATTTATCTTTTGAAGGTTCAGAATCCAGTTGACGGCGGTAGAGGTCGTATCGGCCTTCGTCGTCGTATCGTTCAGTAACAGAGTGATCGCCGTATCCGACAGGTCGATCGTATTGAATGTCACCTTCTCTTTCGACAGATTAATACGGTCGGCTTTGGCATACAAACGTCCGAGTACCCCTTTTATCTCCATTCCTTCGATAAAAGTACCCGTATTTACTTTCACACCTTCCAGATCGATCGCGTCTACCAGCACTTCCTTTTTCAGCAAAGGCAGTGCACGCACATTTACGGTCAGGCTTTTCAATGTCAAAAGCGTATCGGCAGGGGTAGTCAATACCTCTACACCGCGAACCGTCAGGTTCAATGGGAAAGAAAGGCGTATCCGTTCTATCCCTATCTGCATCCCGGTAGCTTTACCGGCATAGTAGGCCGCCTTTTTCACGGCAAAGTTCTGAACAGGCGGTATGTATAAAAGTACAGAGACCAATAAAACCAATACCACCGGTATCAGGCATACGATCCCTATTCGTTTCAACCAAATCCTCATTTGTTATATTTGTGTATTCTTTTTTATATTCATAACGGTTAAATACCCTGTTTTGTTTGAAAATTCTTTAACAAATATAGAAAAGAAATTCAAGAATAAAAAGCTTAACCTTCTATCTCCCGGATAACAGAATAAGCATCTTTGATCAATGAGGCCGGATAATCGTTGATATCCAGGATCCGTATTGCATTCCGCTGGTATAAATTTCCGGACTTCAGCTTATAATCGAACGAAAGCATCCCCCCGGATATTGTCTCGCAAAAATGATATAAATCATATTCATTTGCAAGAAATGTTCCCAGTTCGGTATCATGGGTGGAAACCACCACGATATTGCGGGAAGTATTCAGGAATGACAGCACAGCCTTAGCCGCCGCTATCCGTTCAGTCGTGTTTGTTCCTTTAAATATCTCATCCAGCAGGAAAAGGTTGGTCTGTTCGCTTTGGCTGTAAGAAAGCATGTCACGGATCGATTCCACCTCCTTCATATAAAAGCTCTTGCCATCGGACAGGCTGTCGGACAACATCAGCGCGGCATGTATCATAACGGGCATCTGTAACCGCATCCGCCGGGCAAAAGCGGTATTCAATGTCTGTGCCACGAGAATATTCACGCCTAAAGTCCGGATAAAGGTCGTCTTACCTGACATATTCGAACCGGTAAACAGGACAGAACGCCCTTGTATGCCGATCGCATTCGGGACACAATTCTCCACCAGCGGATGATACATCCCGTCTGCTTCCACACGCACCTCCCCGTCCGGTTGTTCCGGAAGACAATAAGAAGGAAGCCCTTTACGGAGAAAAGCCACCGACGAAAGGCTATCGGCTAAACCGATAAAACGGAATACGGTTTCGATGGCCGCATTTTTATCTTTCAACAAACGGACCGTCTTATTATAGGACAAAGGTTCTATCAGGAAAAATATCTTTATTATTTCCGTAATCGCCCACAAAATCACAGCCAGGTCGTTATCCAGCCTCGACTCTATTCGCAGGGATTTACTCGACCGCCTCAACGTCTCCAACGAAGCCAGTGCCTCCGGAACCTTTTTACTTATCACGAATAACAACGGATCAGCCGCCAGTTTCCCTGCTGCGTCCAGCATCTTCATCAACTGGGGCATGGAAACCAGATACCCGAGACCGTTGTGTTTATTCCGATAATGGAGCACTCCGTTCACCAAAATAGCAACAACCAACAGCAGCAATGCCGGTACCAGCTTATAAAACAGAAACAATAAAAGGAACAGTGTCGGCAAAAGACTGCAAACCCGGAGCACAAACTGCCACCAGGCAGGTACAGGCGGATGTTCGGTCTGCAATAAGGGAGCGATACTGTACGCCTCCACAGCCTGTAAAGTATGCAGTTCCTTTACTACAGAGGCATGCCCTCCGGAATCGGCAGAGAACTTTTCTATGATAGCCTCGTTCGTCTTTATCTCTCCTTCCTTAGCCGGGATCGTACGCATCAGGTTATAAAGGTACTGTTGCCCCACCCGTGAGGCCGTACGGTCGGTAAACATAAACAGATCATCCAATCCCAGGTCAGAACATGTTTGCTCAGACAATACCCCCAGAGCCTGTTTATGGGAATCACAACGGAAGAAAGCAGCGATCTCAAAGAAATCATAAGTTTCCGCTTTCTCCTCACCGCCATAACCGGCAGGACGTTTCCGGAAGTTAAAGATACTCATAGGACAATCGTTTTACAATTTCTCAAAAGTATATCTTTTTCATTAATATTCAGTACAACCCCTACTATTTAGTTCCAAAATGTGTATGTTTGTCAGACCAAAAAGAGATTATAAAGATATGTTGAAGTTAGAAGAACTTTGTACCCAGGTACAACAGATAGCCCGGCAGGCCGGGGCTTTCCTGAAAGAGGAACGACGTAAATTCGACCGCGCACGTGTAGAAGAAAAGAGTGCCCACAACTATGTATCGTATGTCGACAAAGAATCGGAAAAATGGCTGATCGCACAACTCTCCGCCCTACTTCCCGAAGCCGGTTTCATTGCCGAAGAAGGTAGCGGAAGCCTGACCGACGAGAACTACTGTTGGTTGGTCGATCCGCTGGACGGGACTTCCAACTATATTCATGACCTTGCCCCTTATTGTGTCAGCATCGCCCTGCGCAATAAGGAGGAGTTATTGCTCGGTGTAGTCTATGAAGTCTGCCGTGACGAATGTTTCTATGCCTGGAAAGGAAGCAAGGCTTACCTCGACGGCAGAGAAATACATGTTTCAGACGTCTCCGACCTCGACAAAGCCTTTATCGATCTGGGATTCCCTTACAACTCGGATGCCTACCGCCCGGTAGCCCTTCACCTGGTCGACAAGCTCTACGGCTTTGCCGGAGGAACCCGGTTGATGGGAGCGGCAGCAGCCGAAGTATGTTATATCGCCGCCGGACGGTTCGAGGCCCGTATCGAGGCCTATATCGGTCCCTGGGATATTGCCGCCGGTGCTCTGATCCTGATGCAGGCAGGAGGCAAAGTGACCGATTTCAGCGGTGGCGACAACTGGCAGTCGGGCGATGAGGTGCTTGCCACCAACGGTGCGATGCATGAAACGCTGATGCAGTTGATCTCCCGGTCCTGATTTTAAAGGGGAAATATCATTCGTTTACAGACAATCTTTCCCTGTCTGTCTATTTTATTTGTAATGGCTTGCAATGTCATTTATCTTCACCGGTAAATCAACATAATCGAAAGGCATATGAAAAAGAAAATGATTATTGCAAGCTTATTCACTTTTGGCTTACTGGCTTCCGCAGCCGCCCAGCCTCAACACGGACCTTTCCCCGGAAAGCCTCACTGTTGCTGTTGTTGTAACCATGACAGGCCGGATAGACCGGACCAACGTCCTCCCCGGAAAGGAGAAGCCCCGTCCTTTATCACCGACAAGCTCATAAAGAAACTGTCGCTGACGGACGAACAGGTGACACAACTCAAAGAGGAAGAGAAAACCTTCATGGAAAAAATGCAACAGATGCGTCCCGACAGGGATGGCGAAGAGCAGCTTTCTCCCGACGAGATGAAGGAAAAAATGGATACAATGATGAGCGAGCACGATACTGCCGTCCAAAAGATCCTGACTGAAGAACAATACAAAAAGTATCAGAAGTACATGAAGGAGAACCGCCCGAAAGGTCCGGGTAACAGAGCTCCCAAAGGTCCGGGCGGACCAGGGGGACCGGATGGACTTGGCGGACCCGGCGACGGTGATGGCGATTGGATGGAGTAAAAAAACTCCTAAAAATAATATCCCAGACTGATATTGAACCGGGCATGCCACGAATTACTGCCAGTCCCGGCACCGAAAGCATTCCAGTCCGGTCCGAACCAGGGTTGATGTAACCCTTGTGCATAATCGATATAAGCATAGATCGGACCGGCTGTGATCAAACAACCGGTGACATTCTGAAAACTATCGTGAAACTTCTGATTCCACTTCTGCATCCAACCGAAATCATTATAGAACTGGATACTGTTCACAATCCCTTTGCTGAAAGGTATCTTATAACCGGCACTGATCGAATAGATATTCGCTTTGGCGGCAACCTCATAGGGAGCATTAAAAGCAGTCATAATAACCAGGTCGCGATCTTCACCCAGGGCATCTTTCGGATGCATGGCATACGTCGATATCTGTGTTTTTACACTCAGCCCCCGCCAGTACAATTCATGATGGATAGCAAAAGCATAATGCGTACCGTTTTTTTCCGTATCGAGATTATATAACATTCCGAACTCGGCCGAAACTCCCAGTTTCTGCTTCACCTCATCCCCCCAGTTATAAAAGACCTGCCCATTAAATTGGTTTACCTCTTTATTACGACCCGCTACATCATAACTATAGCGGTCGCCTGCCGTCTCCGAATCGGAACCGAACAATTCTTCCTCCGAATTCTTAAAAAATGCCAAGGCATATTCCCACCTCTCTCCAGTGTACATATATTTGACACCCATATCCGAATCGTCTTCCAATCCCAGATAATAAGCGATCTGGAAGAAATAATTATGCGCCCCGTAAGGTTGTATGCCAAAAGGAACGCGGGTCAGTCCGACTTGCAATTGCTGTTTCTCATTGAACTGATACCCGATCCATCCGGATTTAAGCATGGCACCGCCGGAAGCCTTTGCATAGAAACGGAAATCTACATCCAGCAATATCTTTTTCCAGGAGCCGTTCACTCCGAGTTTGAACAGGTCGTATCCAAAGTCGCCCCAGCGTTTTTTTGAACCTTCCTTCCAGTCGGAATAGTTATAATTAAAACGCAGGAATCCGTTAAACTTCAGACGGGGTAACTCCTTCCGGTTAACAACAGAGATCGTATCAGCACGCAAAGTATCGGCATGAGCTACGGTTAACGAAAAGAACAGGCAAGCCAGCACGGCAAATGTCATTTGTTTCATATCTATAATTAAGCTGAGATGGGTTAAATATATATTATCAGATTATCACTCTTTTTATAGAACTTGACAAGTTGCAAAATGTTCACGACAAAAGGCAAAAAGTGAAGAACAATTGTAAATTAATGCTTCTCACGAAAATATCCGGCAAAACAGTCAACCTTTTAAATCCGGAATCTGTTATCATAAGTAAATAGCACAACATTGTTTAATCATTTTATCTATACATACCATGGGGAGGAACACTTTCTATAAAAAACTAACGGATGCACTCCTGGCATCTGCAATGACTGCTACAGCTCTTTTCATAATCAATTATTACCTGAACATACCGACTGCAGAAGCAACAACCCCGGCTACCGGAAGTTTGCCGGACAAACCTTTCGTCACATCCACCCAGCCAAATAAACCTTTCCCGGCAGAAAAGCAATATTGCCTGACCTGTCATCAGGGAATCGAGCCGACTCGCCCGTTGCAATCGGCTATGATGGAACATATCCTGAAGAAAGGTGCTGAAATGGGTGATCCCAACGGATGCGTAGTCTGCCACGGAGGAAACCCACATGAAACGATTAATAAGGATAAAGCCCATTCCGGTAAACCCTCCGGAAGCAAACTGACCAATTTCACTCCTGTTCCCGGAGCACTGCAAGTAAATGACAATACCTGCGGCTTATGTCACAGCGACCATACATACAATGTACATCTCTCCAACATGAACACCGATGCCGGTAAAATGAAAGCGATCATGTGGAGCTGGGGGATCGGTACGGAAAATCACGATCATCTGTATGCGGACCACCAGATACAGGATACAGACGGTCCGGCTCCCCGCTTCGGTTCCGATACCTATAAAACCTATATGCAGGAGATGGCGAAGAATTTCCCCGGACAATTCCCTGAAGAATTGAAACAAGTACCGGAAATATCGTTAGACCAGCTCACAAGCATGCCTGAACAGGCTGCCTACACTTACCTTAGAAATTGTAACGCCTGCCACCTTAGCAACAAAGGTATGCAGGACAGAGGACATTTCCGCGGAATGGGCTGCGCCGCTTGCCATAATCTTTACGGCAATGAAGGATATTACGAAGGGAACGACCCTTCCATCAGTAAAAAAGAAAAAGGGCACCTGCTGGTACATGCTATGCAAGGAACCCGTAAATCGCCTGTAACGGTAAACGGCAAACAGTTCACCGGCATCCAGGTATCTACCTGTGCCGCCTGTCATTCCGCCGGACGCAGGATCGGACATGCCTACCAGGGACTGATGGCTCTGGATCACAGCGATAACCGCGGTCCGTTCGATGAAAAAGGATTGCCGCAGGAAACTAACGGAGGATATGTTTTCAAATACATACGCGACGATGCCCATCATAAAATAGATAAAGACGGCAAAACCGTTACCGGTTTGTTATGCCAGGACTGCCATACCACCAACTCGATGCACGGCAACGGGAATATCGGTACCACAACGTTGGCGACTGTCGAAATAGAATGTGCCGACTGCCACGGGATCCCTGACAAATATCCCTGGGAGCTGCCGGTCGGCTACGGGGATGAGTTCGGGAAAGTACTCGATATGAAAAAAGCACGTGGCCTGGCAGACCAGCCGATGGATGTCACCGTACGGTTCGCGACTGTCTATCCGAAAGAAGACGGTTACCTGTTGTCTGCCCGCGGAAATGCGTTGGGCAATGTTGTAAAAAAAGGGGATAAAGTGATCGTCCATTCTGAAACGGGACTCGATTTTGAAGTTCCCGTACTCAAACAAACAGCAAAAGACGAAAGCTGGTCCGACCCGGTAAAAGCTAAAACAGCCATGATCGCCGTGGCGAAACATATGGAGAAACTGGAATGTTATGCCTGCCACTCCACCTGGGCAGCACAGTATTACGGCTATAAATATGTAATCGATTATACTCAAAATTCCATCGACTGGCTCACTTCTGCTGAAAAAGTGAACCCGGACGGAACATCTGCCGACAGGAACGGTCGTTATGCCATGCAACCCGGCGCTCCGACCTACGGTGACTACAGTCATATGCGTTGGGAAAACCCTCCGTTAGGTGTTAACGGCGAAGGTCGTGTAACTCCATTGGTAGGGGTTATACAAACTGTCGGAACGGTGATCGGCCCCGACGGTAAGACAATTGCCTGGAACCGGGTAGGCAAAACAGCCGAAGGATACGATGCAATGGAGCTGGCCCCTCTGAATCCGCATACTACTTCCAAAGCCTCGCGTGATTGCTCCGATTGTCATGGCAGCCAGGTCGCTATGGGATATGGTATGGATGGAGGTATGTACGATGCCGAACCACAAACCACCCGTTATGCAGATGTGGTAACAGCCGACCGGGAAAACGTCAGTCATTTCACCAAAGCACAGATCAATGCTATTAAAGACCTGCATGGTGATTTTATGCAATTACTTAACGCAGAAGGCAAACAGGTACAGACCATCGACACCCACTGGCCCACTTCCATGCCACTGACCACGGATCAGCGCGACCGGCTGGCACGCGGAGGAACCTGTATGGCCTGCCATCAGGACATTCCGGACGGCTCCATCCCAATGAAAATGCTTGGTAAAGTGGCCAAGGCGGCCAACCTGACTTTTGCCCCGGCAGACGATCATGCCCGTTTACTCAGAGAGAATAACATCCTGATTGCCTGGATAAAGGTGATCGCAATCATATGCGGTATCCTTGCCATACCGGCTATCGGCATTTGTTATGCCAAAAGGAAACCGATACTAGCCTGGGTACATAAAATAACGGCCAGCAAATAGAGTATCTACAGATATATCATTATTTTTACGGGTAATATAAAAACGGAAAGTTATGAACAAACAACTATTCTTATCCCTGATAACGGTCGTGATCTGTTTTCTGACAGCTTGTAACCGGCAACCGGCAGGAAGCCGGAGCAATGAATATATAGTAGGCAAACAAACCTATACATTCGCCATAAAAGGAGCAGATACATTACGTCTGGATAAATATGAATTACAGAATATACCAAGTGGTGATACGTTATCCAAACCGGTCATCCTTTTTGCCTTCGGAGGAGGTTTTAAAGGTGGTAACAGGGATAACGACAGTTATATCCCCTACTTTCATTTCCTGGCAAAAAACGGTTATGTAGTTGTATCGACCGATTACCGGACCGGCCTGAAAGATATAGATACCGGGAAGATAACCGACCCGATGCAATTTGCCGCCACTTTACAAAAAGCTATTGCAATGGCTGTAGAAGATTTTTTCGATGCTACACGTTACATTGTCGATAACAGCAAAGAATGGAAAGTAAACCCGGAACAGATCGTTGCCTGTGGTTCCAGTGCCGGAGCCGTCACTTCCCTGCAGGCAGAATATGAAATATGTAACCGAACTCCTTTAACACAAAAACTACCTGACTCTTTCAATTATGCAGGCGTTATTTCTTTTGCCGGAGCTATCTGTAGTCTGGGAATACCGGACTGGCAGGAATTACCGTGCCCTATTATGCTTTTCCATGGAAATGCAGACCGAACAGTTCCTTTCGATAAGGCCTTACTTGAAAATATGGGGTTGTGGGGATCGAATTTTATAGCTAAACAGTTACAGGTAAAACAGTCTCCCTATTATTTCTATCTGGCAGAAGAAGCGGGTCATGAGATGGCAGGGATACCGATGGATAACAACCGGTACGATATCCTGAGTTTTCTGGACCGCTTTGTTCTCCTCCGGCAAAAAGCCTTTATAAACACAATAGAGACTATCCCCGGCAAACCGGAAGATAAAAAGGATTTCACACTTCAGGATTACATTCAGAATAATCTCTAAAAAGATATCAGTTCAGCTACTGTCAATAGAGTTAATTTACCAACGTGTCAATAGAATATCAAATTGACAAAATGTTATCTCATGTACCCGCAGATGAGTTGTATGGGGATGGAGCGGTGAAGGTTTGTTCTTATTCGATCGTAGAGAGGGTTGCCATATTCAATATGTCATAATTACAGATGCATTGATATTATTATATCGTATTATCATTACAATATCCGCCATTTTGTTGTGAGAGACAATTATTGTCGAACTTTTAGACAAAATAGAGTTGCTTGCTTTTTTAGCGGTTCCAGAAGTGACCAAATGCTTTATAACATACAATCGAACTTTCCCGATGTGTATAAAATAACACAAACGGCCTTTAATTAACAAATAAACACATTTAAATAAGCAGATATTTCCGCTACAATAAAAATAAAACGCATTTAAAAGGAAAAATAATTCGTTTAAAACGAGTTTATCTTTTTTCTCAATCGAATTAAAAATGCCTATCAGTTAAACATTGTGTTAATAAATGTATATATCCATTTTCTATAAGAGGAGCAATGTCGATAGCGTATGTTATTAATATTCCGATTATTCAACCAAAATGCTTGCGAATTAAATTTTACGCCGACAAAATAACATTTATTTAAAATGAAAAAAGTTCAATTATTATCAGAAATGAATGTAGGGGCGGGGTCTGCCCGCCCATCTCCACCGGTTGTTATATTATTGTCGTAAAAGGCGGGCAAACCCCACCCCTACAGAACCTGTCATTTGGGTTCAATTATTTCTAATTCAAACCTTACTTTCTATGCTTAAACAATAATACCCCCAGCAATACCAGGAAAGCGACGGTCATCATTGTCATCTCCAGCCAGTAGTGAGCCGGTTCCACCCATATTTCGGTCAGGATGTCCCAACGTCCCAATATCTCGACAAAGGTCCAGAAGATGATCACTGTCGGAATAGCGTAACGGATAGCATACGCCAGTTTCTTGATCTTCAGCAAACGGATAAACAGATAAATCGACCAAGCCAGCGAACCGAAAGCGATCAACATCGTTACCGGATGACGATCGCCCAGGAACTCGTTATCGTAAGAGAAAAGCAATATCATGTAACAGGTCCACAGAAGGACATTCAGCTCCATAAAAGTAGTCATAGCAGCATTGCGGACGATCGGCTGAAGTGTCTCCACCGGTTGACCGTAATGTATCTTACGCTGTATCCAGTTAAAAAAGTTACAACCCGAACGGGTACTGAAAATATAGAACAGCATAACGATTGCCCAGAAACCATACGAAGAAGGCATGATCAGATATTCCGGTTTCGTCACCACTTCCCCGTTCTCGATCAGCGGCTGTACACCGAAGCGGTTAGCGAAATAGACATATCCGAACTCGATCCATCCTGTCCAGACGAACAGTCCGCCGAATAATCCCAGAAACGTAGCCGAAGTCTCTTTCCTGGAAATGATTCCGATCAACAACATCACGATCCCCAATACCCCCAGGCCGAACGCTGCAGGATAAAGAAGATTATGTCCCAGAAGTTTCTCCATCAGGATCATGGCAGCATGTCCTAACGGCATCGTGAATAAAACGATCAGGAAAGACAGGATACCTGTCCAGGGAGAAGTTAGTTTCATACGCGTTATTTATTTTTATTGGTTTCAAAAGTAATCATAAATTTATTCGGGAACATAAATAATCTCCCCGTTTTCCATTTCATAGGCTATACCCACTTTCTTTCCCTTCTTACCGGACTTCTCCTGGCTTTCCGAAGGTTTATATTTCGTAATGGTCTGCCCTTCCTTCGTAATGATCTCCATATTCTCTTTACCGGGATTCTTCACCATCGTATAATCTTCCTGCGAAAAGATCTCCGTCATATTGAACTTGGTAACCAATGCGACCATCAAGGCTACGGCAAATACCATAGCCACATCGAACAAATTCGACAACATCGCAACCGGATCATGATCTTCGGTTGCGTTCAATACCCGGCGACGACTCATTCGTTTACAGCTTTAGAAGTTACTAATGTCGCTTTGGCCGCTACCGGCTTCTCTCTGAAAAGTTCGGACAGGTAATCGAGATATATCAGATCGGAAATGAACCAACGCTGCTTGACCTGCAACAAGATAAAACCGACTGCGCCGGAGAACAATCCCAATACGGTCGTAGCGAATGCCACCTGCATATTGTAAGCCATTGAAGCGATATCACCTGTGGAAAGTCCAGCTAAAGCCGGTCCCATCGGGATCAGCGTACCCATCAATCCCAGGATCGGGCCGAACTTTACCAATACCTTATATTTCCCCAGTTCCGCATCGGCTGTCACTTCATATTCGGAGAGGACACGGTTTGCCACCGCCGTACTATCCGTCGATAGCAGTTGTTTGGCCGTTTGAGTAAACAAAGAATCCGGCTGCTCATCCAATTCCTCGGAAAAAGCATGAATAGTCGATTGATCCAGCTGGTCCATACGAAGACGCAACTGCTTATCCTGTTTGATACGTTGTATATACTGACCGGCAAAACCTCCCAGCATAACGATACTCTTGGCAAAGAAAAAAAGCAAACCCACAATGACGGGAACCAATAACCCGCTCGATATCCAGAATAAAATATTTGAAACTTGTTCCATAATGATATTTAGTGCTTAGAATTTTTACGTTGTTTATACATGCGGACCACCTGTGTCCAAAGATATCCGAGAATGAAAATAGCCAACAGTACTGCCAATGTTCCTGCGCATCCCACCCAGTCGATCGGCGAGGGATGATTGTAAACGGTTGCCGACGGATGAAAAATCGTACAGCAGATCACCAGTACGCAGACAAAGAAAGTGAGGATGACCACCAGTTCGATCAACAGTTCTTTCTCTGCAATCAGTTTACGCATATAGAAGGAAGCCAGTCCGAACGCAATCGTCACACTCGCAGCCAGTCCGATACTCGTACGCAAAAAATCAACTCCTGTCAGCGAAAAAAATAGTGTGATATGAATATAATACAAGGCTGGAAAAACCAGTAGTGACGGCATATACCTGAAAAGTTTGGTATACCACCGGAACGACTTACTATCCTCCCAATCCTTAATGCGGGCGATGCAGAAATAACACGACAACAGCATATCCACCATCACCACCAGCGAAATATTCATCATAGCAGACTGGCTCGACAACACCCGTTGCAACTCCAGCTTGTTCACTTCCATCGCATACGGATGGCAAAGCATGATGAATGCACCCAACGAGAGGCTGAAGGCAAGCCTGTACCAGCGGTTCGGCAACAGGCTTGTCATAAATAAACTCTTGACGACTGCAAAAAGCGACAGCAAAAGCAATATATTATCCATCGTTATTTTCTCTTTTTAGTCTTCCGGGTTCTTTTCCGGATAAAGAATATAAGCAGGAAGATCACAGCCAGCCAGAAGAAACTGATCAGAGCCAGACTGAATGAAGACATGTTTTCCGGCTTCATCGGTTCGTTAGCCTGGACACTCTTGTCTTTCTTCAGGACAACACTCTTTCCGTCATCCGAAATACTTTCATTGCGGGCCGATTCGATCTTACCCTGATATTGTTTGGCAGAAGCTTCCGGTAACTGTTCGCCGATAAAAGAGCGTAATTTAGTATTGTCGCAGACAAAGCCGCTACAACCGGCATCGTATTTCTCAACCAGCTCCGAATGAAGAGCCGCAATATTTTTCAACTGTTCCGGAGTTGCTTTCCAGTAACCTTTACGGGCCGTTTCCATCATGACTGCCGTTGCTTCCTGCAAAGCAGCCGGGTTTTCACGTTCAAAGAACTCTTTCACCCCGACATTCAGTTTGTCGTTTACAAATACTTCATAATACTGATCCCAGATCTCATTGTCGATCGCTTTCGGCTTCATGACATTCCAGCCGTATGTATTACGGATCGTTTCCGACATCGCATTAGCAGCGGAAGCGCCTTCTTTCATCTGTTCTTTCATATAAACAGGGTTGAACAGGGTCGAACGGGTCTCCACACCGATCGCCGACTTCAAATCCTGTACACGAGCCTGATGACGGTTACGCAAGTCATTGAAATAAGCATCAGGATCATTGCCGGTTACATTACGGACCGTCAGGCTCATACCGCCCATGAACTCATAGACATGGTCGAGGCTGAGCGCTCCCCAGGTATTACTCTGGCGGGGCTGTACGACAGCTTCCGTATTTTGAAGGGCAGCTTCAAAAATACCGGGTTTAAAACCACCGAAGTCTTTTTCATTACCGTAAGTGGCTCCCATATTATTCAGGTAAACGTTGGCTATTTCAGATTCGTTTTCCCAACGATCACCACTTTCCACCATAGAAGTGATACCGGTTCCATACATACCGTTCGCTCCGCCGAAGACACGTTGTGTTGCATATTCGCGGGCTTCTTTCGGAGAGAAACCTTTATCTAATAAGACACGCTCGGCATCGTTACGGCCTTTCGCCACATAGTTATCTTCTCCGTCTCCGGCAGCAGCTGCCATATCTACGGCTTTCTGTATCAGGGTCAGACGGGAAGCTGCCACATCACGTAACTGGCCGGAAGTCTGGACTACCACATCCACACGCGGACGGCCCAGGTCTTTGACATCGATCAGGCGGATATCCAGCACACGGTTGAACTGGTCGCGGATCGGCTCAACACCCAATAAATAAAGGATCTCAGCGATCGTTGCACCTTCACTTTCGATAAAACTGCCCGACCAAAGCGTGAAACTGACCTTTTGAGGAGTTGCGCCACCGTGGTTCTTCGCATGTTCGGCCAACAGGCGGTTGCCCATCTCTTTCCCTTTTTCCCAGGCAGCGGGAGTCGGGGTTGCTTCGGCATTGATGCCGTATAAGTTACGTCCGGTAGGTAATACGTTCGGGTCGGAAATAACATCTCCGCCGGGGCTGGGCGCTACATAATGCCCATTCAGCGCATTGATAAAACCGTCCAGTTCCATCTGCGGACTTTTACGCAGGTACTCCCGGTAATTATTCACGTTCCGGATAGCATGCTGGATGTCCAAAACGGCATTAGCAAACAGGAGCTGTTCACGGGTGACGGTATCCATTTGTTGGGTCGCTCCGCTCTTTCCGTCTACCGGATGTTGGCTTTTAGCTGTTGTATCGGCAGAGGCAAGCATCTTCTTTACAGCATCCGGCATCTTGCCAGTCTTAGGAATACCGGCAGGATGGCCGTGTCCCATTTTCGGTTTCTTGCCGTCTTTGGATTCTTCCGTCATTTTAGCCATCATCATAGCCATCATCCGGTTCATCTTCGGTTCGGATGCCTTCTTGATAGCTTGTGCTTTAGCGACAGTGGCAGGAGAGACACCCAATTGAGCCAGCAAAGCCGGGTCGTCTGCCATAGCCGGATTATCCATGACCCGTTTAACAGCCTGCTGTGCTTTCGCACGATAGTTATCATTGAAGAAAGCCTGGTTCTCGATTTGCTTCCGTGTAACTTTCTTCTGTACCTCATCCAGGTTAGCCAGACTGAAGGCGATCGGTTCGGTACACATCAGTTTTACAGAAGAAGCGATCTTCGATTCATCGTACGGAACTCCTAATGTATATTGGCCGCCTACGATCTTTTCGGCACATAGCTCTTCTGCGAAGTTCTCGATCTTTTCGATCTCGGTATCGGAATAAGCTTGTGTACGGATGCTGTCCAGTTGAAGGTCGCGGTGCAATCCCATCCCGATCGCTTTGTTCTTGATCTTCAAGTTGAGGGATTCGTCGCGCAGGTCGGTTGCCAGATAACGCTTGATATCGTTCAACAGATCGTCCACTTCGCGGCGAAGGCCGGTTTCAATGAAAGGCGGCGTAAGGTGAGAGATGGTTGCGGCATAACTGCGGCGCTTGGCGATCAGTCCTTCTCCCACGTCACTGATCGTATAGAGATAAAAATGAGGAAGCGAACCTACCAGGCGGTCGGTCCAGTCGTCGGACGACAGAGCAACCTGCTTGCCGGGAATGAACTCCAGGCTACCGTGCGTACCGAAATGGATCATGGCATCCGCCTTGAAATCCTTCTGTACCCATAGATAAGAAGCAATATAATGATGAGGGGGTATCTCGTTCGAACCATGGACGGCAGCGAAAGAGTTATCCCCCGTTCCCTGGGTAGGCTGAGGCAGTAAGACCACATTACCCAGATCGATACGGGTAACGGCAATCTGTTCGATACCATCCACTTCACGGGTATAATAATCTCCCAGACCTCTTCCATATTTATGAATCAACGTATCCTGCATCGCCGGACTGAATATATCTTCCAACCAGATACTGTATTGCGGAGACGATACCCAGGCGGGATAACCTGAATTCAGATATTTTTGTATGTTCCCTTCAGCATAAGCATTGAATACCGGACCTTGTTCATTGATCAGAGCTTCAAAGTCCTTTTCCGTAGCCGGTAAAGCAGAGAGATCGTATCCTTCCGCTTTCAGTGCTTTCAGGAAATTATAGAGAGAAGGAAGCACTTCCAGTCCGGCTGCCGTCATGGCATTCTTTCCCGGACCTTTATAATAATAGATAGCAACTTTCTTGTCTTTATTCGGAAGCGATTGCAACCGCAGGTAATTGGCAACCATATCGGAGAATTGTGCCAGACGCCCGGGGATATTCTTAAACAGGTACAACCCGTCATCATCGATAAACTGTGCATTCAGGGCGAACGGAACGATACCGCCATCCAGTTCGGGCATCACGATACTCTGGCTCATAAAGCCTCCTGCCATACCGCGCTTGTCTGCCATCCAGTTATCATACGTATCATTGATCGTGATCGGACAGAACATGGGCACATTATGTGCTTTCAGCCATTCCACAGCCTTTTCACCCTGCCCCATCAGCAAACGGCCGTGCGGCATATAAATCACGGCTACCGGATCGATCTCTTCCAGCATTTTCAGACGGCTGGCGAAGCCGGAGACAGGATAGACATTCATATTGTGCCGTTCGAGGCTGACGATCAACGAATCCAGATGATCCTTGTTCGTATCGAACGGTCCCGCCATCCCAACGATAAGAGCCACTTTCGGAGCCTTCTCTTTATAAAAGCCTTTTTCCTTATAATATTTCTCAAAATCGGCGACCGTGTCGAATACCCGTTCGTCATCCAGATGGAACAGGACGTCGGAGCTTATCTCCACCGGCTCTTTGATCTCTCCGGTAAAGGCACTTTTGCCTGTCAGCTCTTTGCGGATATAGTTGAACAGGCTCCGGTAGTTGACGGAACCGCCATTCGTGAGGTAGTCCGCCACCCGTTTATTCTGAATGGAATCGAGGCTGCTGATATTATTCACCGGATCGGTCACAGCAGTTGAAAAGACAGGTACATTCTTTTCCTTCATCTTTTCGAGTACGGCACGATGTTCGTCTGTCATCCGGATACCCATACCGAAGATCAGGATCGCATCGTAGCGGTTTAGTTTGTCGAAATCGTCGATCGATAATTGTTTCAGATCGATAAAACCAGTATCCAGGGATTTTGCCATGCGGGCAACCTGATAGTTGGGGAAGTTCACAAGAGCCACCTTGGTCGTACCGGCTATCTTCGCCCAGATGAACCAGGCTATCAATACGACAGCGACTATTGCTCCTGCAATGATTAAATTCCGTTTCATTATTTATTGGTTTGTTGTTGTTTGCTTATTTGAATATCTCGTCGATGTTAACAGAGAGGCCGATCATAAAGGTTGTACCCGGCGACATCGGCGAATTGGAGGCTATAATATCCGGTTTGTAATTAAAGATATTATCTACCGTTGCCTGAAGCAGGTAAGCCCCGAACAGACGTTGCGAAATTGTTATCTTCCAGTTCTGATAACCGGAATAATGCACCGGCGTAAAGGTATCGCCCGTACTGTTCGTCTCGTAGGTATTCAGCTTACCGAGGAAACGGCCGTTCAATGCCACATTCAAGTCATAATTCTTTCTTGAATATTCGTAATTTATACCCAGAGTGGCAGAGTGAGGACGGGTAGACGATACATTATATCCATTCTGTTTCATATTCTCATGGACATAAGCATAGGCCGCCTTCACCGTAAACCCATAGGGACATTTGACAGCCAGGTTTGCATCCAGACCTGCCAGCTTCGATTTATCGATATTCCGGTAATAAGAAGTATCGCGGTCCGCACTGAAGATCGTTGTGATCTTATCCTTGATATTATTATAATAACCGATCACGGAGAAATTCACACGGTCGCGGCTGTACTCTGCAGATACGGAAAAGTTATCGCTGATCTCCGGTTCCAGGTTGGGATCACCGGCAATAATAAACATATTCATACCGCCCATATCCCATTCAGTCCACATCTCTTTCAATGACGGAGCACGAAAACCGCGCGAATAGGAAGTCCGGAACGTAAACGGTTTGAGTTTATACATCAAAGAGATATTCGGACTGACGTGCGCACCGAATGAATTATAGTAATCCATACGTCCCCCATACACCAGGTTGAACTGTTCCGTCACATTAAAATCATGCTGGGCATACAGAATATAATCGTTGGTGGAATGGGTATCGCCGCTGAACTGGTAAGACATCAGTTCATCACGAAAAAACTCGGCTCCCCCGATCAACGTGTTGTTAGGGGTAAAAGAGTAATTGTATTGTGCACGTGCCGTATGCTGTGTATTCCGGTAGTTCAGTGAATCGGAATCTGTTTTCGTATAATGATCATATTTGTTATAACGGTCCAACAGGTAAGAGATCGTCAGATCCTGCTTTTCCGATATCAGATAATTCATCCGTACACTGCCGTTGTAGTCGCGGTAACGATCTGTTTTCTTATCGTTCGCAATATCAGCCAGGCGGGTATAGAAACCACCTTTCCCCGTCAATGTTATTTTATCGGAGACTTTCCAGGATAATTTTTCATTGATACTCAAGTCTTTTCCTCCATAGATAATCGCAGAATCCGTACGATCGGAACTCCACAATTTATAATGATCTTTGTTCTTGTACATAACAGAAGTCAGGCTGCTTATATTTTTCTGCTTTGCACCGATCGTTCCACCGTAACGTTGTTCGTTATTGCTTCCGTAATAGCCGCTTACATTGACTTCGAGCGGTTTGGACGGTTCCTTGGTAAGGATATTGACTACACCTCCGATCGCACTGGAGCCATAGAGAGCCGATGCGGCCCCTTTCACGATCTCGATACGCTCTATATTATCGGCATTCAGGCGGTTGTAATCCACATTATTGAGCGTTTCACCTGCCATACGTTCACCGTCGATCAGGAAAAGCACATATTTACCACTCATACCCTGCATGTTGACTGCGATCTGACCGTCCATCTGGCGTGTAAACTCCATACCCGGCAATTCCGTCTCCAACAGGTCCTGCACGGTAACGGCATTGAGTTTTTTTATATCGGTAGCAGTGATGACACGGGTAATGACAGGAGCGTCTTTCAAGAGTTTAGGGGTACGGGTAGCCGTCACCGTCACTTCATTCAGGTTAAGGGCATCTTCTTTCAGGCGAAAATTAATGACCGTATCTCCGTGCAGATAGATGCGCTGCTCAACAGGGGTAAAACCGGCGTACTTAATGATAAGGTAATATTCTCCGGGCTTTGAGAGGTCTAGTTTGTAATTACCGTCGAGATCGGAAGCCGTACCGTGAGTCGTTCCCTTTACCAGGATATTCGCATAAGGCAATGTTTCTCCCTTTTCGTCGGTTATACGGCCGGAAACCTGTCGGGGAGGTTCATTCGCCGACAGGTTTCCGCATAATACTATTGATGCCAGGATCAATAAAATCGTTTTCATATAAGAAGATAGAATTTATTACTTGAAAGGATATACGTAATCGAAGGATATATGTCCTTTTACGTCAGCATCGTTTGAATAATCGGTGAATTTGATCTTTGCGTATTCGCCGGATTTCAGTTTGATGACATATACCATGTTGCTCATCGACCAGTTTGTCGCTACAGGAGGCATAGGTACAGAACTGAATTCAATGCCTTTATTCAACACTTCGTTCCAATAGCTGGGCGTATAACCGATTTTGGGTTTGGTCAACTGCATTCCATTCGTATTCAGCATCAGGCTATCTGTTCTGACATCAGCCACATAACCGCTGGCCGGGACAGTCGTTACTTTTGTAATATCCGTTTCTTTTGTATCGAGAGCCGATCCGTCATTGGTCTTTACATCATAGCGATGCAAAGCGATGTCCCAATCGAAAGAGGTTTCATCGATACCACCACGGGTTTCGAGCTTGCCTTTATACGTGACGATGAGGTCCATCGGCATACTTCCGGGTCTTGTTGTTATGATCAGATTAATGCTATCGCCGTTCACATTTCCTTTAGGAGTGATAACGATATTGCCTGCAGTAACTGTACCGCCGGTCAGTGTCCAGCCGATCGTATCCGAAGCGATATTAAATCCGGCTTTTAAAGCGATATCTTTATATTGGCTAAAATCGAATTCGTCTAATGCAAAGGTTAAGGAATCCCCTTCTTGGCGGGTAACTACCAGGTTCAAATCGGAGACAGAACCCATATTTCCGTAACCTTCCACATCAAGTGAAATATCGCCTTTATAAGTACCGGCAGCCGGTTCGATCTCATGGGCAACCGATTTTCCATCTTTAAAACTGAAATACATCCATTTATCATAGGCTGTAGCATCGAGAGTAACCGATTTTACTGTTTCATCGGTATCGCCACCACCATTGTCATCATCATCGCTACAAGCCGAGAAAAACGTTAAAGAGCTGACCAGCAGCATCGCTAATAAGTAATAATTCTTTTTCATTGCGTTCTATTATTTTAGTAAAATATATTCTGATCGCAAAGTTCCGGGTTTCTGAAAGAATGTGAAATCCCTAAAAAGGGGTATAAAAAAAGGAGATCTTACCTAGTTATAGGTATTTTGAGGAGAAGAGTGGAAAAGAATTAATAAAATAGTGTATAATAAGCATATAGATAATACAAATCATCCCTATTTTCTCTTGAGACATTGTATTTCCGCCATAATAAATAAGTTTAAAGTTGATATTAATAAATTGATTTTATCATATATGTTATTTCATTTCGGATAAGGGCAAAAACAAAATCAGCCAGATTGTTATGCATTAAACAACCCGGCTGATGATTTATTTTATAGCCAATAATAAACTACAATTCGTCAATTTCTTCTACCGATAATCCTGTACACTGAGCTATAGTTTCACTATTTATTCCCTGTTTTTTAAAGTTTGCAGCAATAAGACGCTGTTCTTCCGCTTTACCTTTCTTCAAACCTTTCTCCTCAGCCTCTTCTACTGCATATATCAGCGTAGCGCGCCAGTCGCGGTAAATCTTCAGGTTCTCCTCATAGACAGCACGCTCATGGTCAGTCATGGCACTGAGGTTTGCCACATCGAGCAGACGTCTGAAGGCATCCTCTTTCTCCTTGAACGGAGACATATCAAATAAATTCATATTCTTCAATATATAAATCCAGTTTTCAAGAGGAGTCTTACATTCCTCTTGAGTTAAATTGAACAAGTCGAACGACAGATAGATCTGTTTCAGTTTGACCTCACCAAAAGTTTTACCCGTTTCTTCGTCGGCCAGGATTACGTCTGTTCGCCAGTTGTGGAATTCCGGTAGGCTGAAGTTCAACAGATAAATGCCATAGACAGGAAGTAGGCTGTATTGCCAATCCCGTCCCGTCTTTCCCTGACGGGAGACCATGCGGCAAAGATAATATAATCCGCGGTTAAAGAAATAACGTTGCGGGCAATTCTGCATTTCCAGGATGAATTTTGTCCCGTCCACGTCTTCGCAAAGGAGATCGAAGATCACTGTGCGTTGTTCTACTACTTCCGGTTGGATTTCTTTATCAAGATAAGTCAGGTCTTTGACCCGATGCTCGCCCAGGAGGGTGGCATTGATAAAGTCGATGGCTACTTGCTTTACCCCGAATACGGTTTTAAAGCCTTCATCAAGCATGATGTTCACGTATCTTTCCATAATTAATGGTATAAATGGTCTGTCACTCAATAGCGGGTAACAGGACAAAGATAGTTGTTTTTTGTTCATATTAATGACTGATGGCGTCTTTTTTCATGGCTTGAAACAATTTGCCAATAGTTAACGTATAAATGGACCAACAGACTATACTTTTAAAAATCCGACTACCTACATATAGCTACTTTTACCCCCCTTTTCCCTCTCTGTTTTTACCTATAATCGGTGATTGATGCGCTTTTATTTTCACCCGACCTTTGCATCGGTTTTTAGTAACGGTAAAAAGATTGAATACATTGAAAGCGATTGTAAGAGGATTAATGATCACACTTTCCCTTGTTTTTGCGGCGGTAGCGGCAAAGGCACAGCAGGAAGCGATGATCTCGGGAAAGATATTATCGACGGAAAAAGAAATTGTTGATTTTGCGACTGTCTATCTGAAAGGGACAAACTACGGAGGTACGACAAATGAAGAAGGTATCTATCATCTTAAAGCACCTGCAGGAAACTATACACTGGTGGTATCGGCCATCGGCTATACGACCGTAGAGAAAGCAGTCCGCCTGACAGCCGGTGAACGTACAAAACAAAATCTGACGATCAAGCCGCAGGTGGAAGAACTGGATGAAGTAGTTATCGTATCGAACGGTATCAGCCGACTGAAACGTTCTGCCTTCAACGCCATTGCGGTAGATACGAAAGAGCTTCAGAATTCGACCAAGAGTCTGAGCGATGCCCTGTCGAAAGCGCCGGGAATGAAACTGCGTGAATCGGGCGGTGTCGGATCGGATATGCAACTGATGCTGGATGGTTTCAGCGGGAAGCATGTGAAGGTGTTTATCGACGGCGTACCGCAGGAAGGTGTCGGAAATTCGTTTGCACTCAATAATATTCCGGTCAATTTTGCCGAACGTATCGAAGTATATAAAGGAGTCGTACCCGTTGGATTCGGGACGGATGCGATCGGCGGGGTTGTCAATATCGTAACGAATAAAAAACGCCGTAACTGGTTCCTCGATGCTTCCTACTCTTACGGATCGTTCAATACACATAAATCGTATGTCAACTTCGGGCAGACACTGGATAATGGTTTCACCTATGAGATCAACGCTTTCCAGAACTATTCGGATAATGATTATTATGTAGATGCCCCCGTGAAGGATTTTGAAACCGGACGGCTCGATACGGATAAAAAGGAACATGTGAAGCGTTTCAACGATACTTACCATAATGAGGCGGTGATCGGAAAAGTGGGGTTTGTCAATAGAAGCTGGGCAGACCGTCTGTTGCTGGGTTTCACTTATTCAAATATGTATCAGGAGATACAGACTGGTGTACGCCAAAATACGGTGTATGGCGATAAACATCGTAAAGGCCATTCGCTGATGCCGTCGTTCGAATATAACAAACGCGATCTGTTGACCAAAGGGCTGGACCTGGTTTTCACCGCTAACTATAATAAGAACATGACGACCAATATCGATACGTCTGCTTACGAATATAACTGGCGCGGCGAAAAGAATCTGATGAATTCGCGTGGAGAACAGTCTTATCAGCATACAAGGTCAGACAATAATAACTGGAATGGTACGGTAACCGTCAATTATCGTCTTGGACATGCCCATGTCTTCACATTTAATAATGTGTTGACCGCTTTCCGCCGTTCCAATACTTCGCTGCTTACCAATGAGGAACTGACGGATGCGATCGACAAGCAGACACGCAAGAATATTGCCGGACTGTCCTATCGCCTGATGCCGTCGGAACACTGGAATCTGTCTGTTTTCGGCAAGCACTATAATCAGTATGTGGCAGGTCCGATGGCAACCGATAATACGAGTTCTGAATATGTCCGCACTTCCCGTAGCGTAAGTTCGGTAGGGTATGGTGCGGCAGGTACTTATTTCATCCTGCCGGGATTGCAGGCAAAACTTTCCTACGAGAAAGCCTACCGCCTGCCTACCATCGAAGAGATGTTCGGTAATGAAGACCTTGAAATGGGCGATATCGGTATCAAGCCGGAGAAGAGCGACAATGTGAACCTGAATGTCAGCTACAACAAGACGCTGGGTAAACATGGTCTTTATGTCGAAGGGGGGCTGATCTATCGTAATACCAACGATTATATCCAGCGTAATATTACCGACTTGAGTGGCGGGAAACAAGCTGCAAGCTATATCAACTATGGAAAGGTGCTGACGAAAGGTTACAATCTCTCCGCCCGTTACAGTTTTTCAAACTGGCTGAGTGTAGGAGGTAATTATACACAGATGAATGTGCGTGACAACCAGAAAACGGCCATCGGCAGCGGGGCGGAAAATATAGCTTACAAAGAACGTATGCCGAATCTGCCATACCGTTTTGCCGATTCGGACGTGACACTCTACTGGCGTAATCTCTGGAAGAAAGGCAATACATTGATTTTCACTTATGACAATCAATATCTGCATAGCTTTACCTATTATTCATCCATCATCGGATCGAACAAAGGTGAATATGTCGTTCCCAACCAGTTTTCACATAACCTGACGCTGTCTTACAGCCTTCAGAACGGACGTTACAACATCTCTTTCGAGTGCCGTAACTTCACCGATGAAAAACTTTACGACAATTTCAGCCTTCAGAAAGCAGGACGGGCGTTTTATGGGAAGTTCCGCGTCTATCTGGGCAGATGACAGAAATAGATATTTTATCAATATAATAATAACAATAAATAGTAATCATATTAAAAACAAACACAACATGAAGAAGAATTTCTTTTTAACAGGCCTGTTTGCGACTGCGATGGCCGGACTGACACTTACAGCATGTGATGACGATCCGAGCAATGGCGGAGATAACGGTGGCGGAGAAGAAGATAAAAATGCGGAATATGTAATCGCTGCTTCCGTAACGGCTTCCGGAAATACAACCAATGTATTGGTAACCTCCGAATCCCTGGACGAAGGTACAATTACAACCAAAAACAACGGTGTTGTGAACGATGGTGCAACTTACTGGGTATTCTTTAAGAATCAATATTTATACGCATTGACATACAACCAGGGCGAAGCCGGAGGTACCCGTTCCTATATCATGGATTCAGCAGGTGAACTACAGAAGCGTTCCGCCGAATTCGGTGTAAAGAGATTTACCACTTATGGTATCTACGATAAGTATATCATGACCTCTTCAACCGGCGACGGCCCTACCGAATGGAATGACGAGAATGGTTATACTCCGAAAGTATTCCTGCTGTCTTATCTCGATCCGGCAGCCGAAACATTCACGACCAATGATACGCAAAACAAAGCATATCTGTCTGAAAACTTCCTGGACAACGGTGAATATGTGACACTGGCAGGTCTTCTGGAGCATAACAATAAGATTTATACGGCAGCTATTCCGATGGGTCTGAGCCAGTACGGAACAAAAGACCAGAACGGTAAATGGGTATTGCCGGGTAACGAAGACCTGGTAAAGAAAGAATCAGGCGGTTCAAACAGTAGCGCGTATAAAAAAGACGAGTTGCAGTGGACTCAGTACCCGAACGAATGTTGGGTAGCCATCTTTGATGATGCCACCATGACCAGCAAGAAACTGATCCGGACAGATAAGATCAGCTATGCTGCCGGACGTATGAAATCACAGTATTATCAAATGATCTGGGCTGCCGACAATGGCGATGTGTATGTATTCTCCCCGAGCTTCGCCAAAACGATGACCGACGTACGCCAACAGACGACACTGCCTGCCGGTGTGGTACGTATCCCTGCCGGAAAGACTGAATTCGATGATTATTATTGCAATCTGGAAGCGATGACCAACGGAAATTCTTTCCTTCGCACATGGCATATCACAGGTGACTATTTCATGTTGCTGATGTATGATAAACCATTCTCCAATGCAGACCGCGTAGCTAACCAACTGGCTATCTTCAAAGCTGGCGATAAGAAACTGACATATGTAACCGGTCTTCCTTCAGTAGATCAGATCAGCGGTTTCGGCGATGCACCGTATGTTGAAAACGGAAGTGCTTATGTAACAGTTACCTTCAATGAAGGCGGTGGTAATCCTGCCATCTACAAGATCGATCCGGCAACAGCCGTAGCAACAAAGGGTCTGACTATCGAAGCTACTCAAGTGAGCGGTGTCGGCAAACTGACAGTCGCTAAATAATAACGATTAAGATAAAAGATGATTCGTATTCACATCTTTCTTGTATTCCTCCTGCTCCCGCTAACCATGCGGAGCCAGGAGGATATTTGTATAGGAAAGAAATACAGCCTTTATTCCACAGTCTTGCAGGAAGAACGAAACTACTGGGTACATTTGCCCGACAATTACGAACGGGATACGACACAACGCTATCAGGTGATCTATCTGCTAGACGGGGATTCATTCTTCCATTCGGTTGTGGGTATCAGCCAAACATTCACTACTGTCAAAGGAAAACATCTTCCTCCCAGCATCATCGTCGGTGTGCTGAATGTCGACCGTACACGCGACCTCACTCCGACAGCTTCAGCTGCAGGACGAGATGGAAAGATTGCCCCGGGCACTCTCCCGCAAGGAGGCGGAAGTGAGTCGTTCTGTCGTTTTCTGACAGAAGAGCTTCGAGGTGTAATAGACAGTAGTTACCGGACGAACGGACAGAATATGTTGATCGGACATTCCTATTCCGGTCTGTTTACCCTCAACACATTCCTCCGCCATACGGAACTGTTCGATACCTATCTGGCTATCGATCCGAGTCTGTGGTGGGATCAGGGCAAACTGTCACAGGAGGCCACTTCGCTGATCGAAGGAAAGAACTTTGCAGGGAAAAGCCTGTATATCGGTGTCGCTTCCAAAAAACGTACCGATCGGGTGGATATCCACCTTAATAAAGTGAACCATCTCCTGAAGGAGATTTTGCCGCAGGCGGAAAACCTGCGTTTTTTTAGTAAATCATTTCCCGAAGAGAACCACGGAACAGTCGCTATTCCGGGAATATATGACGGGATCAAACAACTATTTGGTAAATGAGAAAATTATTTGCAAAAATACATTTATGGTTATCCATACCTTTCGGCATCATCATTGCTATTGTCTGCCTGACGGGTACAATATTGGTATTTGAAACAGAGATACTGGAAATATGTTATCCTTCCCGCTATTTCGTCAAAGAGGTAAAAGGGGAACCGCTTCCTCCTGCCGCCTTGTTAAACGCTGCACGCCAGCAGCTTCCCGACTCGATCAAGATAAACGGTCTACGTGTTATGCAGGATCCGAAAAGGACCTACCAGGTAGTTTTACCGGGTAAAAAGGCGGCGGCATTCATCGATCCCTATACCGCAGAGATCACGGGTATCGACGACGGACAGGGTTTCTTCATGCAAATGATGCGCCTGCACCGCTGGCTGCTCGACTCCTATAAACGGGACGGCAGTTTCACTCTGGGTAAAGCGGTTGTCGGATATTCGACGCTGGTACTTGCCTTTATCCTGATAAGCGGGTTGGTTATCTGGTATCCCCGTAACAAGAAAGCACTGAAAAATCGTCTGAAAATAAAGACGAAAGCGGGTTGGTATCGTTTCTTTTACGATCTGCATGTTTCAGGGGGCTTCTATGCAACATTACTATTGCTCGTCCTGACATTGACCGGATTAACCTGGTCCTTCGGTTGGTATCGCGATGCTTTTTATACCGTATTCGGTGTCGAAACGGCTCAAACGCAGGGGCATACACAGGCTCCAGCTTCGTCCGATTTAAAAGGAAAATCGGGAGAGAGAGGCACTCGTGAAAGAGGCTCCAAAGAAAAGGTAACCAATTATGTACAATGGGCAACAGTTTTAGCTGATTTACAAAATCGTTATCCACGATATAACTCCATTACTATTCAGGATGGATCGGCAACGGTGTCTGCTGCTCAATATGGTAATACACGGGGAAGTGACCGTTATACTTTCGATCCGGCAAACGGTGAGATCACAGATGTACAATTATATAAAGATCTTCCCAATTCCGGAAAGATCAGGGGATGGATCTATTCAGTACATGTCGGCTCATGGGGAGGCCTGACTACCCGTATATTGTCCTGCCTGGTCTCTTTCCTCGGAGCAGTATTTGCCATAACCGGTTATTATTTCTGGATAAAAAAGAAAATCAGAAAGAAAAAATAAGGATAGGATTTACCGAAAGTAGAATACCCCATTATCAAAGAGGCTTGGCTATTACAGGTTCATTTGCTGTCAGTCATCAAATGAGCCTGTAACTAAGCGGGCCTTATTATTTTCTATAATTAACTTACATTCCTTTTTAAGCTTTCATCCTATATTCTGAAGGAGCAATATTAAATTTCCTTTTAAATGCCGTGCAAAAATGTCCCTGATAATCATACCCGACCAGACTGGCAACCTCGGCTATCGTCTTATTGGTATCCAACAGATAGTGAACAGCCATATTCATTCGGTAATCAAATAAATAATTAAAGACAGTCGTCCGAAACGTCTGTTTAAAACCGGCTTTCAACGTACATTCGTTTGTCCCGACACGCAAAGCCAGATCACGCAATGACGGCGGATTCAGATACTCGTTACTGATTATATCCCGCGCCTGGTAAATCTTATTCCGGTCAGAAACAGAAACCACTCTTTCCTTAGTTTCTTCCTTTCCTTCCGTCTCCCGCATGAACAGGGACAGGCATTCGACCACTTTTGCCTCCAGATACATCGGCGAAGCATTCCCCATCATCCGCGATAATTCAATATCGTTCAATGCCGTATCCAGAGTTACGGGGATCGGTATATTTTCGGGAGCCAGAAAAAAAGTCTCTCCACTGTCGAGCCGCAGATAAGCCTTCTCGAAATATTCAGGATAGCGTTCCGACAGATAACGGAAAAAATCAGGTGATACCAGCACATTTGTCATGCCGAAAGTCTCCCCTTTGTTAAATAGGTTACGTTCCTCCTTGATCCCCGAGCTAACCATGACATTCGTATATCCTTCCGCCCAGATCCGCTTATCCCGTGCCTCTGCCATAAAACATTCGACCATTCCCTGACGGACAAAAGAAAGTCCCATAAAAGAACAATCTGCATTCCGGGAACGCAAGCAACAATCCTCTTTACAATGTATCTGGTACTTTGCCACATTGAAATCCTTGCATTTGAACTCGGAAATACTGTAAGTCAGCAACTCGTTCCCCACGTTCCAGCTACTCTCTTCCAACCGGCCTGAGCCATTGGTAGAAAAGTAACTTATATCCGGCATTTCCAGGGCGATCGTGTCTCTTCCGCGAGATGAAAGTTCGATGTGTATCATTTTTTCCGTCAGATTAAAATGCAATTCCTTCTTGCGTAAATAATTCAGTAGCAAATATCCCACCTTTGTACCAGATAATCAATCCCTAAAAGTAGGTATATTATGAATAAAATAAAACCCGGGATAAAGGACAACGTTGCAGAAACCTTATTCATCCCCTTACTTTCACGCGCCTATGAAAGCCGCCGGAAAGATGCAATACTAAAAGATCCGATGGCTTGCGAGCTGGTTGAAAAAATAGACTACGACTTCGCCAAATTCGGAAAGATTTCGATGAGTACAGCCGGTACTGCCATCCGTTTGCGCCGTTACGACCGGCTGGTTAGCTGGTTCATCGACCGTACGAAAACCGAAGATCCTGTAATAGTGCAGATCGGTTGCGGCCTCGACAGTCGTTTCCAACGCGTCTCCAACCACGATCAGGCTACCTTCTACGAACTCGATCTGCCTGAAGTGATCGAACTGCGTGAGAAGCTATTCCCCGCCTCGACAAGAGATATCAACATCAAAGGTTCCATGCTCGAAACAGATTGGATGGATATGCTGAAACAAAAGCATCCGCACAGCCGCTTTCTTTTCCTTGCTGAAGGAGTGATGATGTATTTCACCGAAGAACAGGTTAAATCGGTTATCCAAAATCTGGCTAAACGTTTCCCCGGTTGCGAGATCTATTTCGACTTCGTCAGCAAATGGGCGGCACGCAACTCCGATAAACATGAGTCGGTAAAACGTACGAAAGCCCGTTTCCATTTCGGACTGAACGATCCTCACACTGTCGAACAATGGGTACCGGGGTTGAAGCTAATCGAACGGTTTTATTTCGTTAGCGAAGAGAAAAAACGCTGGGGACTACCCGGACTGATCATGTGGCTGATCCCCGCCCTGCATAAATCGTTCGGGATCGTAGGCTATAAAGCCGAATAAAGAAAAAACAATATGAAAGAGCAAAAGAAAAAAGGGTTATCACGTCTGTTTGAGATCGCAGGTGAAAAGAAAGGACTACTGATCCTGGCGGGATTCTTGTCGGCGTTAAGTGCCTGCTGTATGCTGGTTCCTTATCTGTCGGTCTATCAGGTACTGGATGAGTTGTTGAAAAATGCCGGAAACGTAACGGCTTCGGACAGCGGATACATGATCCGATGGGCATGGATCGCCTTTATCGGACTGGCAGCTGCCTTGTTGTTACTCTATGGCGGACTGATGGCATCCCATGTGGCAGCGTTCCGTATCTTATATGGCCTGCGTGTCAGGCTTTCGGAACATATCGGACGGTTACCGCTGGGTTATCTGAACGGCACATCGACAGGAGCGATCAAGAAAGCCCTGGAACAAAATGTGGAAAAGATCGAGAACTTCGTGGCGCATACCATCCCTGATCTGGTAAATGCAGCAACGACCGTTATTGTTATGTTCGTCATCTTCTTCAGTCTGAATGGCTGGATGGCGGCAGTCTGCCTGCTGGCAATCGTAATCGGTATATCCGTCCAGTTCTCCATGATGTTTGGTAAGAAAGCGCAGGAGTTCTTCAAAATGTATTTCGATACATCGGAACAGATGAGTGCCTCAGCCGTCCAGTATGTCAGGGGAATGCCCGTTGTGAAAATATTCGGGCAGACGGTGGAGTCGTTCCGCCAGTTCAGTAAATCGATCTACCGGTTTAAGGAATATGCACTGAATGTGTGCGATACTTATCAACCAGGAATGGTCACGTTTATCGTATTGCTGAACTCAATCGTCACCTTTATTATTCCTGTCGGTTTATTACTACTGGACGCTCAGCCGGGAAATATAGCACTGGCAGCCGTCTACCTATTCTTTATTATATTAGGTCCCGGTGTCGCCTTCCCTTTTTATAAATTAACTTTCCTGGCATCGAACACACGGGAAATAGATGAAGGCGTTCATCGTATCGATACCATCTTTGCAGAAAAACCTGTACCGGAACCCGCGACCCCTCAACAACCGAAAGGGCATGACATCTGTTTTGAAAATGTCAGTTTCTCCTATGAAAACACCAAAGAGAAGACTCGTACCGAAGCTCTGAGACATATTAGTTTTACCGCCCGTGCCGGTGAGATAACCGCATTGGTCGGTCCTTCCGGCTCCGGCAAATCCACCATTGCCAACCTGATTCCCCGTTTCTGGGACGTTACCGAAGGGACTATCAAGATCGGTGGCGCAGATATCCGGAATATCCCTTCCGAATTATTGATGGACCAGGTATCTTTCGTTTTCCAGGATACCTTCCTCTTCTTCGATACCTTATACGAGAATATCCGTATCGGTAAACCCGATGCCACCGAGGAACAGGTGACAGCCGCTGCCCGTGCCGCCCAATGCGACGATTTCATCCGCCGGTTGCCGCAAGGGTATCGGACACTGATCGGTGAAGGCGGTGTTTACCTTTCAGGTGGAGAAGCGCAACGGGTAGCCGTGGCACGTGCCATCCTGAAAAACTCCCCGATCCTGGTTCTGGACGAAGCTACCGCATTCGCCGACCCCGAAAATGAATACAAGATGCAACTTGCCATCCAGGAACTGATCAGGGAAAAGACAGTCATCATCATCGCCCACCGCCTGTCGTCGATCATTTCGGCCAACCAGATCATTGTTTTAAAAGAGGGAGAGATCGCCCAGCAAGGCATCCACAGGGAACTTTCGGTAAACGAAGGACTCTATAAACAGATGTGGGATGCCTATACTGACGCTTTTCAATGGACATTAAAGAAATAAGGAGATAAACAAGAATGAATGCACTTCAAAATATAACGATCGGCCATACCGAACGGCTCAGGAAACCGGTCGGATTCACTATTCTGGCCAACCTGGTTAATATCGTACCTTTCATGCTTTCGATAGAGGCAGTGAACATCATCTTTAAAGCCTTCGACGGCAGTGGCAGCGGACTCGACACGACCCGCCTGTGGGTTATCTTCGGCATCCTCGCCGCTTATATGCTGGTGATGGCCGTTGCCGAACGCCAATCGTACCGGCACAATTTCCGCGGCGCTTACGAAATGAGTGCCAACGGCCGGATACGGTTGGCGGAACATCTGCGCCGCTTGCCCTTAGGCTCCCTCTTCCGGTATGATCCGGGCGACCTTGCCAGCATGATGATCAGCGACTTTACGTTGGCGGAGACCGGTATCTCCCACCATCTTCCCCAGCTGATGGGTGCGTTGGTTATGCCTGTACTCGCTTTCTTCGGATTATTATGGATCGACTGGCGGATGTCGGTAGCCATGTTCATCGCCCTCCCGCTGGCGGTTCTGGTCCTGACAGGAAGTACCCGTATACAATACAGCCTGAGTCGAAAGCAGATAGAAGCGAAAGTGAATGCGGGCAGCCGCCTGGAAGAATACCTACAAGGTATCCGCGTCATAAAAGCATATAACCTGCTGGGAGGTAAATTCGAACGCCTGCAAAAAGCGTTTGCCGACCTGCGCCGGGCGAGTCTGCGCCTGGAAGCCCTGATGGGACCGTTCATCCTGCTGTCCATCACCCTAGTGCGTGCCGGACTGACTCTGATGATCCTTTGCGGTGCCTATCTGCTGGTAGGCGGCCAACTCGACCTGCTTACTTTCGTCATGTTCCTGATTGTCGGCTCTCGCGTCTTCGACCCGCTGACCTCGGCACTGACTAATTTCGCTGAGTTCCGCTATTTCTCCATTGCCGGTGGCCGTATCCTCAACCTGATGCGTGAACCGGAAATGACAGGAAAAAAGGAAAGCCCGGAACACGGGGATATCGTTTTCGTAAAGGTATCGTTCGGTTACGGTGAGAAAGAGATACTGCATGATGTATCGCTCACGCTGAGACAAGGCTCGCTGACAGCACTGGTCGGTCCGTCGGGAAGCGGCAAAAGCACGCTGATGAAGTTATGTGCCCGTTTCTACGATCCGCAGAAAGGCAAAGTCCTGTTGAACGGGCAGGATATGAAAGAGTTGGAACCCGAGTCACTGATGAAACATATATCGATGGTCTTTCAGGACGTCTATCTCTTTCAGGATACAATCAAGAACAATATCCGTTTCGGCAAAAGCAATGCGACTGACTCCGAAATAGAAGCCGCTGCTCGCAAGGCTTGCTGTCACGACTTCATCATGCGTCTGCCGGGTGGTTACGATACAATGGTGGGGGAAGGCGGTTGTACACTGTCAGGTGGTGAAAAGCAACGTCTTTCCATCGCCCGTGCCATACTGAAAGAGGCTCCCATCGTTCTGCTGGATGAAGCCACTGCCTCCCTCGATCCCGAAAACGAAGTGGAAGTACAGAAAGCCATCAACACCCTGATCGAAGGGCGCACAGTCATCGTCATCGCCCACCGGCTAAAGACGATCCGCAACGCCGACAAGATCATCGTGCTGGAAGACGGTTATATCGCCGAACAAGGCACGCACGACGAACTGCTCCGCAATCAGGGATTGTATCACAAACTATGGACGATCCAGGAAAAGACGATCGGGTGGAAACTCTAAAAGTATCTTCTCCCCTCCCGAGAGAAACCAAAGGCGCGTAAGTTAAAAGCCAAACCCTCCGTGATCTTCTTCTTCCGATTCTTTTTCATTACCACGAATATAGATAAAATCGTTCCCACTCTGAATAATATCGGAGGCGGGAACTTTTTCTTTCAGCTTCTCCAACTCTTTTTCATCTTTCACACAGACCAAAGCACGGTAACTTTTCGAAGGCTTATCTGCGATAAACCAAACTCCGGTATAAGCAATCTCTTCCAGGTAATGCATCAATGAAGTACTAACGCCGGAGATACCGATCGGTCCGCGGAAAAACTTTAGTTTGCCCGACCAGGGAGACAGATCCTTTAATAATGCCGGAAATTCCGGATTATCCTTTCCATCCATCGGAAGATACAGCCGGATCAAGCCGTCAACCTTATTCTTCGCAGCAGCCGAACCGGAAGGAAAAACAACCGAAACATATTTATTCCCGGCTACCGCTTGCAACTGATAAGGCGAAAGACAATCGATACATCCCAATGTATCCGCCCGCTGACACCGGAACACATGCAACGAATAAATACCGAAAGCATCCTCGGGTGTCGGCATCTCATAAATCTCTATCGTATATTCTTGTCCGTCGTAAACCACATCCCGGGCTGTCAGTTTGCTGACACCATATTCGAGGAATTGCTCCGCGCCTCCATTCATAAAACCGTAGAGTCCCGAGCCTGTAAACACCCGTTCCCTTTTCACTTCAACCTCCTGTGCAACCAGAAAGACGGGGATCAACAGCAGGAAACCTGCCCATCGTATAAAATGTTTCATGCCTGCAACGTTGTTTCTATCAGTTCGATTTTATCCTTATCGGCCACACCGAGTTGAAACTCCTGCGCCATATCCATAAAGGAACGTGCTCCGGCTTTCTCTTCTTCCTGCAATCCCTCTTCGATACGCTTGGCGATCACTATATCGTAACTGATACGGTCGACCGCCACCGCATCGCTTCCCGCCAGGATAGTATTATAATGGCAGATAAATTGCGGATTGGCAGCCGGTCCGCCGTCGAAGCAACCGATCATTCCATCGACAATATTCAACACTACTTTATCCCGTAACGGAGGGAAAGCACAAACCGAAGCACAGGTATCATGCCACATCGGGCCGTGTAACCGGGCCGTATTCGTAATAGAACCGAAAGCGAGGTTCTTCATGCAGCAAGTAATTGTTGTTCCGGCGTTTTTCAGAACCGGCACATTGATGATCTTCGTTACCATCTCCGTACATATCTTCGTGAAATAAGAGTTTTTTCCGCCATTGATCATGAAAGGCATGGTGTAAGCGTCATATTCTCCTTCGAGATCGACGGAAAAGTACTGCTCCTTATCGATCCGTGCTTCCCCATAGAATTTACCTTCGGCATTGATGTAACTGCCTTTCTCATCCTGATACTCTGTCCCGATGATCTTTATATCCAGATAGTTCTCTGTTGTAAAACCAGATTCCTTCAGGTCCGCTTCACGTCGATCCCAGATAATGATATTCTTTCGGGGGATACCAGCTTCTTCCAACTGGTTGATAATGGATTGCGTCAACGCATGTGAAGTAGATAACAGCTTACCGGCAATCGGGTTTACTTTTAATCCGATCACATCGTCAGGACCGACAAACTGTAGCCAGGCTTCTTTCAGATTACTCTTTCCGGTCAAATTCAACATACAACTCCTAAGCATTTCATAAGCAGCCTCTTCGGAAGGCTGTCCGTCGACAATACATCCGGGATGGGTTGTACGGGTTACTTTACCGGGATATTTACCCGGCATGGAATTTTCCTTTTTGGGAACAGCCAAAGCATCCTTTATATTGGTTGCCGGTTTCTCTTTATCTGCCTGCACCACGGGAACAGCCTTTACAATGGGAGAAAAAGCGACACTTGCCCCACCGAGGGCCAGCGAACGGAAAAAGTTTCTTCTTTTCATGGTATTACTGATTAAGTCTTCAGGCTGCTAAGATATTGATTTTATCCGGTGCATTGTCCGTTTTATCCGGTTATTTCCTAATAAATCCCATCTTATGGGTATTGATAGCCAGCCGGAAAGTACTTACTTTTGCGACACAATTCGAGAACTCAATAAAAAATGCTGGAAAAAGGATTACAACACACAAGCAGTACCGTAGTCAGTGTCGCTAACTCAGCCCGTACCATGGGATCGGGCGACCTGGATGTATTCGCCACACCGTCGATGGTGGCTTTAATGGAAAACGCAGCCATGCTGGCTGTTGCCTCCGGACTGCCGGAAGGCTCGACGACCGTAGGGGCACAGATGAACACGTCACATATCAAACCGTCCCCGCTGGGAGAAACAATTTCCGCCACGGCAACCTTACAGGAAACGGATGGCCGCAAACTCACTTTCAGCGTTGTGGCACAGGACTCCAAAGGGACGATCGGTGAAGGAACGCATATCCGTTTCATCATAGACAAAGAGAAGTTCCTATCGAAGATCTACCCTACCGACAAATAGGTATTTCACGGGCACAGAATGCCCATTTATGGTGATTTCACGTTCTCCGATCTCTTCCTACATTTGTTCCGTCTTAAAAATGAACAAACAATGAAAATAGAAAAGATTACAGGACGTGAAATCCTCGACTCAAGAGGTAACCCTACCGTAGAAGTAGATGTATTATTGGAATCGGGTATAACAGGCAGAGCTTCTGTCCCCTCCGGCGCATCGACCGGCGAACACGAAGCACTGGAACTGCGCGACGGTGACAAGAAACGCTATTGCGGTAAAGGTGTACTGAAAGCTGTTGAAAACGTAAACAAGATAATCGCTCCTGCCCTGAAAGGCATGTCAGCACTGGATCAGGTAGGTATCGACCAGGCCATGCTCGAACTGGACGGAACGAAGACCAAATCAAACCTCGGTGCAAACGCCATCCTCGGTGTTTCCCTTGCAGTTGCCAAGGCGGCTGCCAACTATCTGGATATTCCTTTATATAGATATATCGGCGGAACAAACACATACGTTATGCCGGTTCCGATGATGAACATCATCAACGGCGGTTCACACAGTGACGCTCCGATCGCTTTCCAGGAATTTATGATCCGCCCGGTAGGTGCTTCTTCTTTCAAGGAAGGCCTGCGTATGGGTGCCGAAGTATTCCACGCATTGAAGAAAGTGTTGCACGACCGTGGCCTGAGCACTGCCGTAGGTGACGAAGGTGGTTTCGCTCCTGCTCTGGAAGGAACGGAAGATGCTTTGAACTCGATCCTTGCCGCTATCAAGGCTGCCGGATACGAACCGGGCAAAGATATCATGATCGGTATGGACTGCGCCTCTTCCGAATTCTACAAAGACGGTATCTACGACTATACGAAGTTCGAGGGTGACAAAGGCGTAAAACGTACTTCCGACGAACAGGTAGATTACTTGGAAAAACTGATCAACGAATACCCGATCGACTCTATCGAAGACGGTATGAACGAAAACGACTGGGAAGGCTGGAAGAAGCTGACCGACCGTATCGGTAACCGTTGCCAGCTGGTAGGTGACGACTTGTTCGTTACAAACGTCGACTTCCTGTCGAAAGGTATCCAGGAAGGTTGCGCCAACTCGATCCTGATCAAAGTAAACCAGATCGGTTCATTGACAGAAACACTGAATGCCATCGAGATGGCTCACCGCCACGGCTACACGACCGTCACTTCTCACCGCTCCGGCGAAACAGAAGATGCAACGATCGCCGACATTGCCGTTGCTACCAACAGCGGACAGATCAAGACCGGTTCATTGAGCCGTTCAGACCGTATGGCTAAATACAACCAGTTGCTCCGCATCGAAGAAGAGTTGGGTAACAAAGCTGTATATGGCTATAAAAGATTAAAGTAATCTCATAAAATAAATCATAATCGCTAATTTACCAAAACTAGGATTAAAGTAAAGAGCTTCCCCGTGAGGAGAGGCTCTTACCTTTTTATAGGTATTCAATACCCGAGTTTTACCATCTTATTGCGATTGTATATCTGTCAAAGAATGAAGACCTTTGGAAAGTAATTAACAAGATATTCCTGTTATCCATTATGAAGATATTAAATAAAACTTTCAACGGTCAACTCACATTCTGCGAATGTTGCAATACATATAGTCTCGAATTCGGTAACTTTTTTTTCTGCTTCACCGAAGTCGGCTACCAAAACTTCAGAAGATATGTAAACAGTATCGACGGCGACCTGTCCATACAGAACAACCAACATTTTGCCTCCAACCGGAAAATATGTATAAAGATACAATCGGAAAGCATCTACTTCTGCCTGAATAAAATGGAACTGGAAGAGTTGAAAGAACTTCTTTCCGCCCGGAGAAACGGCAAGAAGTCTCCTTATCTGGCACAGAACTATTCACTGAATTGACATACTAAATATATAATATAACTAATTTACACAACTAAAGCATTGAAGAAAAGCTTCTCTGCGAGGAGAGGCTTTTTTCATACCTTACAGTAGGTATTTAATACAGATTTAATATCATACCCTTCTTTTATATATAAATAAAGCCTTATATTTGCAAAAGGTGATGGAGAAGTTTAGGAAATATCTGCGTATAGCGCTCCCCGCACTGTTCATTGCGTATTTGGGATGCTTGATTGCGTTTACCCATGTTCATATTGTGAATGGGGTAACGATTGTCCATTCGCACCCATACCATAAGACAGACGACGGACGCCCGGACCATGAACATGGTTATGCCGAGTTCCAGTTACTTCATCAACTATCGACTATTCAGATCAGCGGTGCTGCATTTGTCTCTTTATTGCTTGCCGCTTTTCTTACAGTATTATTCAGATTATCCTGCAATCCGGTCTACCCGGACTATCTGGTCCCCATACAAGGGGAACCGTCTCTTCGCGCCCCTCCTGTAGCCTGATAAATATGTTCCCATGCAGTTTGCCAACCTTTTTCATCACGTTGGCAAAGTTCTGCCATGCTTGTGACAAAGTTGTGCCATGCCTATGGCAAAGCTCTGCCATGCTTGTGGCAACCCCTTCAACATGGGAAGAAGAGTCCCGGAAAGTACCGGGCATTCAATTATTGTATTACCTATTTATCAGATTAAATCAATATGAATAAGATTATAACACTTATACTATGCCTTTGCTGTACCCTTACGGTTGCATGGGCCACTGAAGAAGAGAGAATGAACGTATCGGATGCAAACGTATTCGGGCATGTATTGGATAAAGAAACCGGCGAGCATCTGCCATTTATCACTGTTATACTAAAAGGAACAACCATCGGAACGACAACAGACAACTCCGGTCATTATTTCCTGAAGAACCTGCCGGAAGGAAAGTTCACCCTCGAATTTAAGTATCTCGGTTACAAGACTGTCACCCGCGATGTAAAACTGGAGAAGGGGAAAACACAGGAAATTAATGTAGAGATGGAGGAAGACAGAATCGCCCTGGACGGCGTTGTCGTATCGGCAAACCGGAGTGAAACCTCACGGCGTCTGGCTCCTACACTGGTAAACGTGATCGATTCGAAGATATTTAAGACAACCAATGCGGTGAATCTGGCGCAAGGATTGAACTTCCAGCCGGGTGTGCGTGTGGAAACGAATTGTCAGAATTGCGGTTTCCAACAGGTACGTATCAATGGGTTGGACGGCCCTTATACACAGATACTGATCGACTCGCGACCCATATTCAGTGCACTTTCAGGAGTTTACGGGCTGGAACAAATTCCGGCCAATATGATCGACCGTGTGGAAGTGATGCGTGGAGGCGGTTCGGCATTGTTCGGTTCTTCCGCCATCGCCGGAACGATCAATATCATAACCAAAGAGCCGTTACGCAACTCGGGCGAACTGACACATACTTTGTCTTCTATCGAAGGAAGTTCCTCTTTTGACAATAACACGACACTGAATGCTTCGCTGGTAACGGATAACGGGAAGGCAGGAATGTATATCTTCGGACAGAACCGCCATCGTTCCGGTTACGACCATGATAATGACGGATATACCGAACTGCCAAAGTTGAAGAATCAGACGGTTGGTTTCCGTTCCTATCTGAAAACAAGCACGTACAGCAAGCTGACGTTCGAATATCACCATATGAACGAATACCGTCGCGGCGGCAACCTGTTGGATCGTCCGCCCCATGAAGCGGATATTGCCGAACAGTTGGAACACTCCATCGACGGCGGAGGATTGAAGTTCGACCTTTTCTCATCCGATTACAAACAGAGGTTCAGTGTCTTTACCTCGGCCCAAAACACCGACCGCGACAGCTATTACGGCACCGGACAGGACCCGAATGCGTATGGTAAGACAACCGACCTGACCTTTATGGCCGGTACACAGTATTCGTACAGCTTCGACCAGTTCCTCTTTATGCCGTCAGACCTGACCGCCGGATTGGAATACAACTACGATCATCTGAAAGACGAAATGATCGGTTACAACCGCTACACCAACCAGAAAGTCCATATCGAAAGCCTTTTCCTGCAGAACGAATGGAAAAACAAACAGTGGAGTTTCCTGATCGGAGCGCGTATGGACAAGCACAACATGATAGATAATGTGGTATTCAGCCCCCGTGCCAACGTTCGTTTCAACCCGACGGAAGATATCAATATACGTGCCAGCTATTCCAGTGGCTTCCGTGCTCCGCAGGCTTTCGACGAAGACATGCACATCTCTGCCGTCGGAGGTGAGATAGCGATGATACGTCGGGCGAAAGACCTGAAGGAAGAGAAATCGCAAAGCCTCAGCACATCGGTCGACTTTTATCACCGTTTCAAGAACGGTATCCAGGTAAATTTCCTGGTGGAAGGCTTTTATACGAGTCTGAACGATGTATTCGTGCTGGAAGAAATCGGAAAAGACGAACAGGGCAATATCATCAAAGAGCGCCGGAACGGTTCGGGAGCAAAAGTGATGGGGCTGACCTTGGAAGGGAAAAGTGTCCTCTCTTCCTGGTTGTCTTTACAGGCAGGAGCCACATTCCAACGCAGCCGTTACAACGAACCGGAGAAATGGAGTGAAGATGAGAACGTGCCGACTGAAAAGAAGATGTTCCGTACCCCCAATACATACGGTTACTTTACCGCGACACTGACTCCGTTGAAACATTTCACGGCTTCCTTGTCGGGCACTTACACCGGAAGTATGCTGGTTCAGCATCTGGCAGGTTACATCCCAATGGATAAAGCAGTTCAGACACCGGACTTCTTCGATATGAATATCAAGCTGGCGTATGACTTCCACATTTATAAAGATATCAACCTGGAAGTAAATGCCGGTGTGCAGAATATCTTCGAAGCCTACCAGTCCGACTTCGACCAGGGCCGGAAACGTGACTCTGCTTATATCTACGGGCCAGCAACACCGAGAAGTTATTTCGCCGGTATCAAGATCAGTTACTAAAAGAATGATCCTCCTTTTCCTTTTACCCGTTCGGCAAGCTTCCTCACCCTATGGAGACAGCATCACCGGGGTAAAAGGAAAAGTCCGGTCATTTCATTCTATCTATTAAAACACAACTCATAAATTACCCTACCCACCAATCCGCTACCAATACTCTTTCTACAAAACAGATAACCTAAACATTCCTGCCAATCAATACCCAGGATTCTGTTCCAGCAAATTATTGGCACCTATAAGACTATAATGAATCGGAAAACGGTTCAGGTTCGTATTATTAGTAGCCTGATGATCCCACCAGTTTTCGGTCACATAAGCATCCCACCGCACCAGATCGGTACGCCTGCGTCCTTCACTCAGGAATTCCTGCAACCATTCATCCAGCATACGATATTTATCCAGATTGGCTACCGTAACCGGATCGGGATCATTTCCATTCTCAAAATACCGTTGCCGAACCGTATTTATCAACCGGGCAGCTCCCTCCTTATCTCCTGAACGCATTTTACATTCAGCCAGCATATAATAGATTTCAGCCAAACGGATAATAGGCACATCCGGGTCGAACTTCCGGGTTTTCTCATCCTGATTCGGACGCGGACTCCGTTTGGTAACACGTACACAAGAAGATTCTTCGGCCGTAGCAATAGTTGAAGGCAGAGATTCCAATGTCGGGTAATCCGCCGATCCGACTTTTGCAAAATAGGCCACCTGGTCACGGACTATTAACGGCTGGCCATTATATTCCCGGCTGCCCGTACAAACCCATTCCGGATTCAAAGGATTGATCAATTCACCAACAATAAACATTCCCCGGTATCTACCACTTCCTTCATACACATAAGGTTGTTTGCGGATATCTTTATCATTGAATTTGGAGTAAGCACCTCCCAACTTATAAGGATACTTCTTTCCTGTCGGATCAAGACCGGGAATCAACCCGATACCATTATTAGAACCGGAACCTTCCAAGCCGCCAAGATAGTTTTTATAATTGTAAGGGACCATATAGCTCCAATACATTCCATCCGTTTCCAGTTTGGCATTCTCGCTGGGAACCGACCAGATTATCTCTGGGCAAGTTTCATTGTCGAAACCAAAGATATTCGTCCAGTCCGTATCCAGCGCATATTTTCCATATTTCCCGTCGATAATATCCTGACAGATGGCTGCTGCTTCCGGATACATTTCTTTACCGATATAAGGCATGGCATTAAAATAGAGCCTGGCAAGCAACGCCGCTCCCGTGGCCTGATGGAGACTGCCGTTTTCCATGCCGCCCAACTCTTCTTTTAGCGGCAGATTGGGAATAGCTTCTTTCAACAGACTTTCAATAAAATCGAATGTTTCCTGATCGGTAGAACGGCCTTTTACCTCGCTCTGCGTTGTCGTATAAAGAGGCACGCCACCAAACAGGTCAAGTCCGTCCAGATAAAAAGAAGCGACCAAAGCTTTCTGCTGGTTGAGCATCGACTCGCGGATACCATCTTCAAAGCCCAACGCATCGAAATCTATCTGTTCCAAATCTTCCAGTGCATCCCATGCCAGTGCAACTCCCATAGCAAAATTAGTCCAGCCGGTCTCTATGAATGCCATATCTTCCGTATATTCATGATGATGGAATTTCTGATACTTGGCTCCATCATACCAGTCACTTCCCCGGGTTGGCAGACAGAACTCGTCTGTCCCCAGTTCCTGAAGCATCCAACGAGGTTCGTTATGCCCCACATACCAGCGCCAATGGGTAAACGGACGGTTAAAACGTTCCCATACCGCATCCTGGGAGGTATAAAAAGTTTCGGGAACTACCTGCGAATAAAATGTCGGTTCCACATCGCAGGATGTTGCAGCCAATAAACAAGCGATACCCGAACATATATAATTTATTATCTTATTCTTTTTCATTCTGCCTGTATTTAGAAGTTTAACTGAAGACCTAAAGTATAAGTACGTACCACCGGATAGAAATCCGACCAGAACTTTTCCGTACCACCTTCCCAGCCGGTAATATTTACTTCGGGGTTCATGCCGCTATAGCCGGTAATAGTGCATACATTTCCTACTGTCCCGTAGAGGCGGATACGATCGATGAACTTGGTGTATTTCTTCATCGGCAGCGTATATCCCAATGTGATAGCATCGATTTTCAGGAAGGTACCGTCTTCCAGGTAATAATCACAAATCTGTTTCTCCCCTTTGATATGGCTGAATTTTCCATAGGCGGCTTTCAATACATTGGTATTTCCCTGTCCCTGGATGCCGAAGTACATATTTATCGTGTTGTAAACATCGAAATCGATCCAACTGCGCAGGTTGATCCCCAGATCGAAATTCTTATAAGCCAGCGTATGGCTCCAACCGACCACAAGTTTGGGGGTATAATTCCCCATGTACTGTTTATCGTTCTCCGTTTTTTGTGCGGCCGGGATCACTTCACCGTCTTTATTGTAAAGAAGGAAACCTCCGTCATCGTCAAAACCGGCAAACTTCCACAAATAGAACGAACCGATCGTCGAACCTTCTTCCATACGGGCTGCATCGCCCGGAGAACCCGGAGCAACAAAGCCATTACCGTTATAATAGGTATTATTCCCCCATAATGTCAGTATCTTGCCTGTATTATGGCTCAGGTTCAGGTTGGAGGTCCACACAAAATCTTTTGTCCGGATAATATCTCCGCCTACTTCAAACTCCCATCCCTTACTTTCCATACTTCCGATATTCTGCCATTGTGAGCCTTGTGTATAAGGTGGTTGAGGTACTTTTACACTATAAATCAGGTTGTCTACCTTACGGCGGTAGTAATCGAATTTACCATATAAACGATTGTCAAAGAGCGAAAAATCGAGCCCCAGGTTCCATTCCTTCTTTTCCTCCCAACCCAGACTCTGGTTCACATTCTGTGTCTTTCCGTAGGAATAGGCCCATTCACCGTCAGGAAGCATCCAATATGTATCGGAGCCAAGCATATTGGCCATATAGGAAGCACTAAAGTCATTATTTCCGGTAACTCCATAACCGAAACGAACCTTCAGGTCGTCTATCCATTTGATATCTTCCATAAACTTTTCATTGGAAATACGCCAACCGGCAGATACAGACCAGAAGTTAGCCCAGCGATTATCTGCAGCGAACTTGGACGAACCTTCATGGCGGATAGATGCCTGCAACAGATATTTATCCTGATAAGAATAATTCGCACGGGCAAACAGGGAGAACAAACGTTCGGTAATATTTTTACCGGAACTCATTGCTGCCTTACCGTCACTCAAATAGGAGCCGGCACCTATATCCCAAAACTTTACACCATCTACAGCAAAATTATAATTGGACATATTGAAGCTCTCGCCGTTGTTTTCAAAATAGGAATAACCGGCTACCGCGTTCAGGTTATGACCGTCCTTAAATTCTTTGATATAGGTTGCAAAACCCTCCGAAGTAAGGTTCTCTGTTTTACTGAAAGCCAGATGGGCATATCCTTTCCGCGATTCTTCCAGTTCATCCCGGTGGTTGCGGGAATTATAGAAATGATGTTCCCATTGCCGATTTTCATATCCTAACACCTGCTGATAGGAAAGTCCGGGAACAGGCTTTATATTCAACTTGAAAGTCACTTCCGGTTTGAACCATTTATCCAGCCCTTCATAGGTACTCAGCATGGCATCGGCTACCACATTATAATCCAACTGTTCGTTCAGCCAGACATTATAACCGGTCTCACTCTCCGGATCGTAGGGTGAACGGGTCGGGTTATTACGCAATGCCTGCTGGAAATTCGGATAATGATTGTTACGCATCGCTTGCCGGTAATCGACATTCGGACGTACTTCCAACCAATCGTCGAACAATTTAAAGTTTGCATTCACGCGTCCGCCATAATCCTGCCGTTCATCCTGATGGGCGATCCCCTGATTCTTCTCATAGAAAAAAGAGGTATAGACCTGTGCTTTCTCCGTTCCCATTTCAAGAGCCAGGTGGTGTTTCTGGGAGAAGTTATTGTGGTTAATCAGTTCGTCCCACCAGTCGACATCCGAACCATAGTCGGTACCTATCTCATGTTCCGCATATTCCCTGCCGGAGAGCATTTCAGGGGCATTATAATTCTGCTTCTTTGTAAACTCAGAACTATATGTCAACTTCACCTTTCCATCCGTATTGGAGCCGCTCTTAGTCGTGATCAGGATCACTCCGGAAGCGGCACGGGTTCCGTAGATAGCTCCGGCCGAAGCATCCTTCAATACGTCGATGGATTTTATATCGTCCTGAGTAAGCGAACGGATATCGCCGCCGGGAAAACCATCGATAACAACCAAAGGGGCTCTACCCGCATTTATCGAAGTCATACCACGTAACTGGAAGGTCGTACTTGAGTTTGCACTGCCCAGATTAGTCATGATCAATCCTCCGATTTTACCTTGTAAAGCGGAAGAGATATCCGAACCACTCACTCCGACCATCAGATCGTCAGCAGAAAGAGAGGTAACGGCACTCGTCACCTGTTTCTTTTCCATCGTTCCATAGCCGATCACAACGACCTCATCCAGTGTCTTGGTATCTTCAACCAACCGGACACGCAATGAACTCTGATTACCTAAGGGTATTTCCTTTGAAACATATCCTATATAGGAAACAGAAAGAACTGCATCATCAGGAACATTCTGCAATATGACATATCCGTTTGCATCCGTAACATTCCCGTTTGTCGTTCCCTTGACCGTTACATTTGCACCGATCAACGGACCGGATTCATCCGTTACCGTTATTGTCACTGTCCGCCCTTTCTGCATGGACGATCCGTTTTCCACAACTGTTATTTCTTTTTTATTCCCGTCTGTCGCAGAGATCGGAACCGAACAAAACAGAAACAAGCCTAAAGTTATAGCTACCGCACAATAATGCGGTTTATATAATCGAGAAAGTATATGAAAATTCTCTTGTTGCTGTATTTTCATGAATATTAATAGATTAGTTGATAATAAAGATTCTAGTAACTTATTCTCTTCTGTGATGGCTTACTTACCATCCTTTGTATTGGTCTCACGTCATATATATGTCCTCCTATTAAAAGTTAACAAAACTGGAAATAAAAACACTTATTAGGATTTAAACATCGTCTTGGTAGAACTATGGTGTATATAGGAGGTTTGAGTAAAAATATGCCGAATATTATTTGTTTGTTACTTTATTTATATTAATTTTACGACGGATTTTAAACTATCGGAGAGGTATTTCACAGCTTTCTATTAATAGAAGTTAAACACAAACACCATAGTTCTACCAAGACTCACCTTTCTTTTCAAAGGTTATAAGAAAAATACATAAATCATCCCTAACTCGTAAATAAATTCTTTATAATAAATAAGGGTTACACTATTTTATATAAAAAAAGAGCGCCATACCAAAGCATGACACTCTTCTGTAAATAAACAATTTTAGGGAAAACTATCCTACCATACCAGCCAAGTCAGATGATAACGCCTGCCTCTTCTTGGTACAGAAACGTTCACACTGCATACAAATATCATATCCCAGTAAAGCGCCGAGAATAAAATCTTCTTCCGGAGTAAGCAAATTCAAAGGCCGGGTGACCAGTAAACGGATGGTTTCAATACATTCGGGCCTGCCGAAATAGATATTGACGCTCCGCTCACCGGCATCCTGCTTCACATAACAAATCTGCTGGCTTTCCAGACGATCGGTTGCAATCTTTTCATAAGATTTATTGATCGTGCACAAAACCATGCTTCGTACCCCCTTTTTATATTCGTAGATATGATTCAGAAAAACCTTTACCTCTCCGGGTATTTTATTATCTCTGGCTATAACCATATGCTGACTGATAGTATCTCAATAATATACGTTTGAAATCAATTACTCCAATCCTTCTTTCTTCAAAGAGGCGATCCATGCATCGACGCGGGATTCGGTTTGGTCGTCTTCATTCAGTTCATCTAGCGGAAGACCAACGAACTGCCCATCGACAACAGCTGTCGAATCATCGTAGGAATAACCGTCTGTTGCCACATTTCCGATAAATGTGCATCCTGTACCCTGCAAATCAGTATAGATCGTTCCGATAGCGTCACAGAAAGTGTCGCTGAAAGAGGAAGAGTCGCCACAACCGAAAATAGCCACGAGCTTACCGGATAAATCCAGCTTCTTTATCTTAGCAAGGAAATCATACCAGTCATCCTGCAAATCACCGGCTCCCCAGGTAGAGCTACCCAGAATTAACGCTTCATAATTACCCAGATCCGAAGGAGAAGCCTTCGCTACATCATACAGGTTAGAAGCATCCACACCTAATTTGGTTGCTATACGTTTTGCAATATCTTCTGTTGTCCCGGTTGAAGAACCGTAAAAAATACCAATTGTCTTCATCTGTTTTATAATTTAATTGATGAAGACAAAGGTCATATATCTCTGGTATAAAGACAATACCTAGAAATGTGTATTTTAAGGGGTTAAAATACCTACCTTGTTAGTCTGCCACACGACCGACCGACTTAATGTTCTTGATCTTTGAAAGCGTCACACACATTTTCTGGATATCTTCCACATCGTGTACTTTCATCTTGATCTTTCCTTCGAACACACCGTCTTTCGCTTCAATAAGCAGACGCATGATATTTACATTGAAATCATCAGCGATCGTCTTGGTGATCGTATTCAGAACACCGATCGAGTCGATACCTTTCACTTCCAAAGTAGCTTCGAAAGAAGCAGTCTTGTGGCTACTCCATTCCGTACTCAGGATACGTTCGCCAAAACTACTCTTCAGCCGCATGGCGATCGGACAGGAACGTTTATGAACAACTACATTTCCGTCGTCGTTGATAAAGCCCAGCGCTTCATCACCCGGAATCGGCTTACAGCATTCTGCAATCACGTAGTTACGTTCGAAAGCTTCTTCGCGCAAAATATAAGGTTTCGACTTATCATATTTTACTTTCGGCTTTTCTTCCTGCGCTGTTTCCTCTTTCGACTTATTATTCTTAGAACCGACACCCAGTGCCTGCTTTACATATTTGAATAAGACATTATCTGTCTTCTCTTTCAATAATTTCTTTATGTTATCCGGTAAGGCTACATCTCCTTTTTCTACAGCATAATAAAACTCCTCCCGTTTGGAGAAACCGAAATACATACAGAGCTTATCCAGATTAGAAGTACTCGGCTCCATTTCCGAACGCTTGAAGGCAACAATAACCTTTTCCTCTCCCAGCTTGGCGGCATCCTTACGGGCACGTTTTAGTACGGCATCGATCTTCGAACGGGCTTTTGCCGTCGTGACAAAATTAAGCCATTCTGCCTGCGGTTCCTGGGAACGGGAAGTCAATATCTCCACCTGGTCTCCACTGGCCAGCGGATGACTGAGAGGAACCAGACGATGATTTACTTTCGCCCCGATACATTTATTACCGATATTGGTATGTAATGCATAAGCAAAGTCAAGCGCTGTTGCACCTTGCGGCAACGTCTTGATATCTCCTTTCGGGGTAAATACGAATATCTCAGAAGTGAACAAGTTCAGTTTGATCGTATCCAGGAAATCGAGTGCATTCGGGTCCGGACTTTCCAGGATCTCAGTAATTGTCTGAAGCCATTTGTCGAGTTCGGTATCTTCCTCCACACTGTGTTCTTTATATTTCCAGTGTGCGGCAAATCCCTTCTCGGCGATATCGTCCATACGGCGGCTGCGGATCTGTATTTCCACCCATTGTCCGTCGGGTCCCATGACCGTCAGATGAAGAGCCTGATATCCGTTCGCCTTCGGACGGCTCACCCAGTCGCGGATACGGTCGGGACGGATACGATAAATATCCGTAATAGCCGAGTAGATATCCCAGCACATATTTTTTTCATCCACACCCGGCAGCGGGTCGAAAATGATACGGACGGCATATAGATCATAGATGTCCTCAAAAGTGATTCCTTTACTTTCCATCTTGTTCCAGATGGAATAGGCTGATTTCACACGGGCTTTCATTTCATAATTCAAGCCCATATCCTTCAACTTTTTATCGACTGGGATTGCAAAGTGCTCGAATAAAGTATTACGACTTTCTTCCGTAGACTTCAGTTTCTGTTCGATAAAATCATATTCCTGAGGATGTTCATATTTGAAACTCAGGTCTTCCAGTTCCGTTTTGATAGTAAAAAGACCCAGACGATGCGCTAAAGGAGCATAGAGATAAAGTGTTTCTCCGGCAATCTTGAATTGTTTGGCGGGAAGCATGGAACCCAAGGTTCGCATATTATGCAGACGGTCGGCTATTTTGATCAGGATCACACGGATATCGTCACTCATGGTGAGCAATAGCTTACGGAAGTTTTCCGCCTGGGCGGAGGCCTGTTCCCCAAAGATACCTCCGGAGATCTTAGTCAGTCCGTCTACGATCTGTGCGATCTTCGGACCGAACATATCGCTAATATCCTGTACGGTATACTCCGTATCTTCCACCACATCATGGAGCAATGCCGAACAAATAGAGGTGGACCCCAATCCCATCTCACGGCAAACAATCCGTGCAACAGCGATAGGGTGCATGATATAAGGTTCACCAGAACGACGTTTCACGCCCGCATGTGCCTGGTTGGCAAAGTTAAACGCCTTGGTAATGCGTTCCACTTTTCTCCGGTGGTTCGATTTCAGATAGTCGTCCAGCAACTCGTTAAAACCGTCTTGGATCATCTTTTCATCCGCCAACATAGCCGGTGTCATTTCACCTGCATCCTTTGTGTCTTTTGTGTCTATCGCATCGCTCATGGTTACAACCTCTTCTTTTTATATCTAACGTCTGTAACCACAAATATACAAATATTCATGAAACATCAGCACGGAAGCCGGGAAAATAGCATGTTTTATCCCACAGGAATTTTCAGAACCTGACCGGGACGAATATTTGCATTCGATAATCCGTTCGCCTTTTGTATCAAAGCAGCGGATACACCTGGATACTTTTTAGAGATCGTATACAATGAATCCCCCGATTTAACCTTATAAGAGATAAAGCCATTACTCTGTTTTTCAACAATTTCGGATGAAGAAGTCATCTTCTGTGTCGTTTTAGACTTCGTTGCGGAAGCAAAAGCCACTCCTCCGTTATCAACATACAAAGTCAGGCGGCGACCACTAGCCAAACGATTTGACTTCAATCCGTTCCACTGGCGCACTTCTTTCGGTGTCACGCCATAACGATCGGATATTGTATAAATATTTTCACCGGAAGCTACACGATGGGTTATCTTTTCACGATTGGAAGATTTTCCACTCTCGGTTCCATTCGGATTATAGGCCAGGCAATTCTCCAGCAGATCTTCCGCACGGTGAGTGTAAATCGTATCTTCTTTATCGATAAAAGCATATGTCTGGTTTACCGGCAATTTCAGTACGGATGGTTCTGTGTTTCCGGGAATGATATCACGCTTATATTGCGGATTCAAGGCACGGACCTGCTCGATATCCATTTGCAACACTTCCGCCACCTGCTCCAAATGCAATGCTTTTGTAACCACAACCGTATCGGTTGCCAACGGCATACTTGTCTGCATCGGACAAATATTATGATCGCAATAGTAATTCATAATATAATTGGCAGCAATGAACAGGGGAACATACGACCGGGTTTCTTTGGGCAGATAAGGGAATATCTCCCAGAAATCAGTCTTACCTCCCGAACGGCGTATCGCTTTATTCACATTACCCGGACCACAGTTATAAGAAGCCAGCACGAGATTCCAGTCACCGTAGATGGCATACATATCTTTAAAATAACGGCAGGCAGCATGAGTGGCTTTTACCGGATCGCGGCGATCGTCGACAAGGCTGTTGATCTCCAAACCGTAAATCTTACCTGTCGGAAGCATGAACTGCCATAAGCCGCAGGCACCGACACGGGATAAAGCGACCGGATTCAAGGCACTTTCCACTACAGCCAGATATTTCAGTTCAATAGGTAAACCATGTTCATCCAGCACCTGCTCGATAATAGGAAAATAAAAATCCGCCATACCCAGCATATAGCGTACGAGGTTACGGCGGCGGTCGGCATATAAATCGATACAATCGCGTACTACCTTATTATAAGGTAAAGAAATAACACGCGGCAAACTTTCCAGACGTTCCCGGTAGACAGAGTCAGGGAACCACACATTTGCTTCATCGTCATGGCAGTATTCATCCCGTTTGGAGAAATATTGCACATGCCAGGAACGAAGCAGACTGTCAACATCTGCATCCAGACTTTCGGGTATCAAGCCCACATCGACCGATAAAGAATCGGCAGAGAGGTCCGAATACTGAGGTTCTTCATTTTCAGTTATTGTTTCCTGTGCATGGGCAACAGTAACGAAACAGCAGAAACAGAGTAATGATAATAAGTATTTCATGTGTTATTAGAATTTTATACTGCAATTCAGTCCATATATACGCTCGCTGAAGCTGGTCTTTGGCATAACCATCGGTTCCAGCCGCATACTCAGATCAGGCGATATGTCGAAGTCGAACAACTGGGCATCCACATAAGCATCGATCATACAGATAGCATAAACACCGGCTGTAATGATAATACTCAAGTCCCTGTAACGACGGAAATAATCTTTACGGCGTTTGATATTATCCTGCCACCGTGTGTCCGTAATGAATTTCTCGGGTTCATATCCGTTCTTCTTGGCTATGGACACCCACGATTCACTCCATTTCTTCGGATCATCCGGATTATTCTTCACATCATACATCAAATCAAAATAAGCCGACGAATAATCCTTATAGTTTTTATTATTCCAGGTAATCGCGTAGATACATCCCATAAAACCGCCATATACAATAGGAAGTTTCCAGTATGCCCTGTTATATATCTGCCCCAACCCCGGCAAAATAGCCGAAAATATGACCGCCTTTGTCGGATTGGGTTTGAACGGTTTCATATCGACTTCCTTCACCTTGTTGACCTGGCTCGCCGAATCGGCTGACAGAAGTACAGCCTGCACAGTAGAGTCAGGTGGCGCAACAACCACCGTATCGGCGTCAAGTATAACAGCCTTACCTTGTGCTTTCGAATATAAAGAGATACCTGTCAGCACCATCAGTAAGCACAGTATCCTGCTTATTTTTAATTTCATCCTCACGAATATACCGTCAACTTATTTCAATTTATCCAACAGACCGATCAGTCTTTCCAATTCTTCTTCCGAGGTAAAAGGAATCGTGATACGTCCTTTCCCCTTCTCGTTGCATGCCAGTTGTACTTTTGTATTAAAGAACCGGGACAAATGATCTTTCAGCAGATTAAATTCTTCGGGAAGCATCTGCTTGCGTCCTGCTACCTTCTCCTTCTTTTCCGGAGTTACAGCCTCAGCCCCGTTACGGACGATCTCTTCCACATTACGAACGGACAGTCCTTCTGCCAGTATCTGTTCATATAATGCCAGCTGCACTTCCGGATCTTCTACCGGTAGCAGGGCACGTGCATGTCCCATATCTATCTTTTTGTCTTTCAACCCCATTTGTATCTCAGCCGGTAACTTCAGCAGGCGAAGGTAGTTGGCGATAGTCGCCCGCTTCTTTCCTACCCGTTCACTGAGTTTTTCCTGGGTCAGACCATAACTATCTATCAGCTTCTGATACGCCAACGCAATTTCTATCGAGTTAAGGTCTTCACGCTGTATATTTTCGATCAGCGCCATCTCGACTACATTCTCGTCGGCGGCTGTCTTGATATAGGCAGGGATCTGCTCCAGACCTGCCATCAAGGAGGCACGATAGCGGCGCTCACCGGAGATGATCATGTACTTCTCCGGTCCCATCTCTTTCAGGGTTATCGGCTGGATAACACCCAGGGAACGGATAGAAGTCGCCAGTTCTTCCAGTGCTTCTTCCTCAAATATAGAACGGGGTTGCTCCGGATTGGGTTGAATCTTGCTCAATTCTATCTCGCTGATAGAAGACGAACCACCTGTCTTCAGATCGTCCATCGTGATCAAAGCATCCAATCCACGGCCAAGTGCCGATCTTTTCATTACTGCCATAATTCTACTTATTTGTTTTTGTCTATCAGCTCCTGTGCCAACTGCATATGGTTAAGCGCTCCTTTCGATTCGGCATCGTAAAGTAATACCGGTTTACCGTAGCTGGAGGCTTCGCTCAGCTTCACATTACGCTGGATAACGGTTGTAAAAACGAGATCGCGGAACGGACGTTTCACCTCTTCGTATATCTGGTTGGCCAGACGAAGGCGCGAATCGTACATCGTCAGCAGGAATCCCTCGATTTCCAAAGCCGGATTCAGCTTTGATTTAATAATCTTTATCGTATTCAACAGTTTACTGATACCTTCCAGTGCAAAATACTCGCATTGAACGGGGATCATGACCGAATCGGCTGCAGTAAGGGCATTTACTGTGATCAGCCCCAGAGAGGGAGAACAGTCAATCAGGATAAAATCGTACATATCCTTGAGGGGAACGAGAATCTGTTTCAGAATTTGTTCACGGTTCTCCATGTTCAGCATTTCAATCTCCGCACCAACCAGGTCGATATGCGACGGGATAATATCCAGTCCTTCCACCTCGGTAGGGATAATGGCTCCTTTGGCATCCTCGCCGTTCACCAGGCATTCATAGATGGACAACTCGACATTCCGAATATCCACACCCAGTCCGGAGGAGGCATTTGCCTGCGGGTCCGCATCAACAACAAGCACTTTCTTTTCGAGTGCAGCGAGGGATGCAGCCAGATTAATCGTGGTCGTTGTCTTACCAACTCCACCTTTCTGATTTGCTAAAGCGATAATCTTTCCCATACTTCGTCTATTAATTCAGCGGCAAAACTAAACATTAAAAACCTAACGAAATCAGGTTTAAGCAAAACAATGCTCGTTTTGTTGAAAAGTCGCCCTAACTGTTGATAACTTGCAAATATAAACAGAATATTTAATAACTTGTTCCAAATGAGGAATATGCATATACTTTTTTGGAAATGATAACGAAAGTTTAAAAAACACAAAGCCTCCCCGGTATCAACCAGAGAGGCTTGTTTTTTGCCTACTTTCCTCCTTCGCAGGAGTACTCGACAGAAGAACTTTATTTCATTACTTAATATTCATCACTCTACTTGTTCGTCCGTCACGGGCTACTGAATGGTCCTCCCGAAGGAGAACCATTACGCAGAATGATTTATTTTGATTATAAATTTCTTATTTGATTATTGCTTTAACAGCACTTTCACCTTCAACAGTTACGAATACAATACCTGAAGGAACAGAAATTGTAGTTTCGCTGGAAGTGATTACTGTGTTAGCAATGGTTTGACCAAGAACATTGCTGATAGCAACAGTCTTACCTTCAGCTCCCTTCACTACAACAGCACCAGGAATTACAGATACAGATACTTCGGTAGTTTTAACACCTTCGTTTTCTGTCGGAGTTTCGTCTGTCTGACCGAAGTGGAATACCTGAGACTGGTTGATTACTTCATTGATAGAAGCAGAGATGTCTTCATGATCACCTGTCGGTGTAATCTGAGCCAAAACAGGAATACCGTTATGAACTTTTACCCAAGCACCAGCAAATGAACCGATAGCAGAACCCTGTCCATGAGATTCCATAAGGAAGCCTTCACTTGCTTCTGCTGTTTCATCAGCCTGATCATTGATCTTTCTCAAAGAGAATGCATAGTTTTTGTGAGTACCATCAAGTACATTAGCTACAGAATTAGCACGAAGCAAATCGAAGTCAATTACTTTTGTTCCTGTTTCTGTATTGTTAACGATAGTTGTAACATCTGCTAAAGTCTTACCATTCTTCAGGATATAAAGAGTTTCAGCAGTAATATTACCGTTAGCATCAGTTGTCACCTGATGAACACCTTCTACAAATCCTAAGCGAGTGTAATTTTCGAACTTGAATTTATCAGCATCAGTCATTACATTATTATTAGGCTGAACAGAATCAGTATAATTAACTAAGAAACGACCTGCCAGGTAACCATTGTAAGCTACATAATGATTGTCATCAGCTGCTTTTGCTTCAGCTTCAGTTTCCCAATAACCATGAGTTTTACTTCCGCACAAGAATCCGTCAGGAATAGAATCAACGTCAACAGCAAACAAATACTGAGGCATAAATTTATTAGAAGACAGAACTTTGTCAACATACATAGCAGCTGCGTCAGTTGAAACGCCCTTACTTTCAATACCCAGGAAGTTAACATCGGCGATCGGCTGAGAAGCACTCACGTTCTTACTGTCACCGCTATCTTCAAACAGATATTCATTTGCATTACCGCTCTTTCTGTAGATCTTCACTACATTGTTCATCGGCATGTCATAATCAGCAGTCATATCGATATACTGCGGACGTATCTTATGCTGGAAATAGAATGCAGAAGCACGATCTTCAGGATTGTCGTTCAGGCTTGAGAAACGTAATGTACCCAGACCATCTACGACATTAGCCTTATTCCAACCATTAGAAGTTTCTAATGTACCATTTGTATTCTGAATGTCTACCAATACATAACAAGTATCAGTTACTGCATTGTTAGCATCAGAACGAACCTGATCTGCTTTCAGATAGAAGTAAGCCCATTTAGCGTTTACACCATCGATATCAGCTTTCTTAACTGCTTCGTAATAATAGTTGTTATCCTGTGCATTTTTAACCAATGCAATATACTTCTTATCGTTGTCTAACAAATTAGCATCTTTCAGTTTCAGAACATAAGCTGTTCTTTCCAAATCCTGATAACCAGTCAACGAATAACCAAAATTGTTTACAATAGCACCACCATTGTTAGGCAATGTTGCTTCAGCGATTTCGTAGATTGTAGGATCTGTAGCTTCTTCAGCTTTAGAAATCTTACCTACTTCACTCTGCAAATACAAGTTATCGTTATTGAAATGATAATACTTGATAGTATAGTTGTTTTCAATACCATTGCTCAGTTCATCAACCGTGAACTTCTTGTATCCGTGGTAAGCTGTTTTAGCGATCGGAGAAGTTACAGCAGTGAAGATGATAGAATCCTGAACACCCAAATTCTGGTTATTGAACATACCCTTGTTATCATTTCCACCTACATAAGTACGGTCGATAAAGCGGTAGATTGTTTGACCAGCAGCAGTAGTCCCCATATTATATAACTGACCTTCAAATACCTGATCAGCATATTCACGGTTGTGAATCTTCACACGACGTGCTACGCTTGAAGCATCGTTGCAATCCAACTGTTCAACAACCCACTGTGTAGCAGGCATCAAAGAGAAGTCCTGATCCATAGCCTGGTTGTCATACATCATGTTACCTTCCATGTTCTCAACGATATACATACCGTTAGCACGTTCTACAGAAGATTTAGTTGTATACAGATTGATGAAATACAAGCCATCAGCAACTGTACCACGAGTCAGATAATCGAACGGACGTACAACAGATGTCTTTACCTTAAATTCATCACGGTTGTCTCTGGCAACTGTCAGCACCGGATTCGTTTGACCCGGAATTGTAGCAGCAGTTAAAGAAACAGTATTAGAACCTGTAGCAGCATATGTTTTAGTATTAGTAAACGTATTTGCTACAGTATAATCGTTTTCGAAATATTGTGTACAAGCTTTTGAAGCTTTCCAATCCGTATGAGCATTGAACTCAGCATCTTCCTGTACAGCAGCATTCAACGGTTCAATCAGCAAGCTGTCGTTTGTCGGGAAATAAGTAGCTTTGAAGTAATAACGAGCTTTCATATAATCGCCATCTGCAGCAACCGGAGTCTTTACGGCAAACTTAACAGAAGGAGAAACAGAAGGAGCATAGCTATCTTCCTGATAACGAGCGGTATCAGCCAACAGATATTGGTTACCGATCTTGAAGTTCAGGTTGAATTTCTTAGCATCAACATCCGCCAAAGTCAAACCCAATGCATTTTTTTCAGCAACGAATGATCCTGTAAAAGGAGCAGTACCTTCCAATGTATTCGGGTTAAACAGGAATTCGAAGTTAGTTGCATGGAAATCAGCATCCATACGAGCATTCAAATCGTCAGCAGTCATAATGATCGGATTAGCAACCACCGGCTTAAGATTTACTGCAATAGTAGGAATGTTACCCACTGACGGACCTGCTACATTTGAATCGTAAACAGCAGAAGTCAACAGTATACCTGTTTTATTCATACCGTTAGCAGCCAAATCACCTGTTACAGTAGCATCATCAGCAACAACCAAACACATCACCTGATTGTTTGCCTGATTGTGAAGATAAGAAAATACAGGAGAATAATCAAAAGGATTTACATTGCTATTTACTGTATACCATGACCAGTTGTCAGTACAACCATTCATTTCTACAGCAGCTGTTGCTTTAGCATTTGCAACTGTACCAACAGTTTTTGCAGCACGATCATGATCAAATGTCAAAGCGAAACCGGTTTCTTTATTTACATAAGTAAATTTACCACCGCTTACACCGTCTTGTTTGTCATACTTGATTGTCCACAAAGAAGCATTCAGAGGTGCTTCACTGGATTTAACTGCTTTCAGATAGATCTTACCTGTTTCATAATTTCTTTCCTGAATCAATACATAAGGATCTGCACCATCATCCTGAATATTGGTTCCAGCAGTTACCTGTAATTGATAAAGAAGATTGTCTTGGATATGGTAAACATCCTGTGACCAAGCAGCCCCGTTGAATGTTGCACCACCAGTCAAAGCAGACAGACCAGCATTACCTGTAGATGTTTTGGATACGGAAGTTGTAGCAAATGTGCGATAAGCATCTTGTACAGTCTGTGCACTTGCTGAAAACAACGTTCCTAAAGCCAAGCATCCTACCAGAGTAGAAAACTTTTTGTTCATAATTCTAAAATTTAATATTAATACTAAAGTGTAATAAGTTCTTATTCAATACGATCACCCTCAAAAGGTCCTCTTGACCTATGACTAAAATAATCGATCGTTTTTTCTCGTCAACAAAAGTAAGCATTTGTTTCATTTCGACAATCCTTTTTCAAATATTTTTTTCAACGGTATGTTCTTTCTTATCAATTGAATAGCATCATCTGTATGAATCTCCCGATTTAAGGGACGAACTTCCAAAGTCATGACGAGAAAAAACGATCGTTTTAGCTAGTCATTTCCATCCTCCCCCTCTTTCCCATTATTCATCTATTCTATCGGATAAGAGTATCTCTTATATATTAAGATGTACACACGTACATTAAATATAATAAAGACATAGATCTGATTTTCAAGTCATACGCCCATCCCTCCCAAAAGACAGACTTTGATTTCCATGAGATAAAAAACTATTCACCAGCAAATTTATCCATCCAAACGAAGTCAACCTCACAAATACACCGGATTATAATCTACAAATCAATCAATTAACAGGTGAACCCACCATCCTATTCCGATGTCACCAACACATTTTCGGACTATTTTTAAAACAGACAAACAAACCTGAAACGATAGTAAATGGTAAAAACAGCACTCGGAAAATTAAATATTAAGTACCCTGAAATTAAGAGCAAAATATAAGGACTTTAAATATGTAAAGCATACCTTACATATTAGTAATGTATACTTTTCATTTATGTAATCATAGCATTACTTTTTCGAAAAGTATATATTACATAAATAAAAGTAAGCAGAAAAAGACTTAGAACAACCATACTTATTCCTTAGACATACGGACGTAAAGGCTTGGTTCTTGATAAGTAAAAAATAATAGCCAAACAGTCATTCCACTTACTTTACTACAGTAACGCCAAACAGAACAGTCGGCATCACACCATGAACACATGATAACCAGCAAACAAAAGCAATAAACAAAGTCTGCGACTCCTTTTAAATAAAACAAATTATAATCTTCAGGAATTCAAATTGCACCGTCCGGAAGTAACTTTCTCCGAACGTTAAGAAAAAATTAAAAGCATCCGCCGTCAAAAGATTATCGTTACATTTGTAGTGGTATTACAAAAATAAGTTGCAATGAACGATAGACCGCTTATCCTGATTACAAATGACGATGGCGTAGATGCCAAAGGAATCAAAGAGTTGACAGAATGCCTGAGAGACCTGGGAGATCTGGTTGTATTTGCTCCTGACGGCCCACGTTCGGGTATGAGTAGTGCGATTACTTCTGAGAATCCGATCAAATACAGTCTGGTGAAAAAAGAAAAAGGACTGACAATATATAAATGTACGGGAACACCGGTGGATTGTGTAAAACTGTCCATTAATGAAGTGCTCGACCGCAAACCGGATCTACTTGTTTCCGGTATTAATCACGGAGGAAACATGGCAATAGCCGTTCTTTATTCAGGAACCATGGGGGCTGCCGCCGAAGGTTGTGTATTTGGTGTTCCTTCGATGGGCATCTCACTACTCGACCATCATCCGGATGCAGATTTCACAGAATGCTGTCGCCTAGGACGTATGGTAGCCCGCCGTATACTAAAAGAAGGATTGCCTGCCGGAACTTATCTGAATCTGAATGTGCCGAAAGTAGAGACAGTAAAAGGTATGAAAATATGCCGTCAGGCTGCCGGAAAGTGGGTTAAAGAGTATAAGCGTTCGGAGGACGGAGCAGGCAAACCGGTATTTTGGTTGACTGGTTCTTTTGAGAATGCCAAACCGATCCATTCAGATAACGATATGCTGGCACTCGATAGCGGATATGCTTCGCTGGTTCCCTGTAAACTCGACGTAACGGATTACGAGTGGATAGATAAATGTAAAGAATGGGAAGTAAAATAAATTACTCTTTATGAAATATTTTCTGATAGCAGGTGAAGCTTCAGGCGATTTACATGCGTCGAACCTGATGGCAGCATTAAAAGAAAAAGATCCGGAGGCAGACTTCCGTTTCTTTGGAGGAGATTTGATGCAAGCTGTAGGCGGCACCTTGGTAAAACATTACAGGGAGATGGCCTTTATGGGGTTTATCCCGGTACTGCTCAATCTGCGTACGATCCTGAATAATATGAAGACCTGCCAGGAAGATATCCGACAATACCGGCCGGACGTGGTAATCCTGATCGATTATCCCGGCTTCAATCTGAAAATAGCCAAATTCGTAAAGACCGTACTTCATTTACCCGTCTACTATTATATCTCACCCAAAATATGGGCATGGAAACAATATCGCATCAAGGATTTCCGCCGTTATGTAGACCGGATGTTCTGCATCCTGCCTTTTGAAACTGAGTTTTTCCGCAAGCTCGATTACTCAGTCGATTACGTAGGAAATCCTTCTGTCGACTCGGTTGCCCAATATAAAGAAAAGCAAGCCAGCCGCCCCGATACGTTTATGGCCGATGAAGGACTGCCGGATAAACCTATCCTGGCCCTCCTGGCCGGAAGCCGCCGACAGGAAATCAAAGATAATCTTCCAACCATGTTGGAGGTGGCAGCCGCCTATCCCGACTATCAGCCGGTTATAGCCGGAGCTCCCGGACTGGAACCAGAATATTACAAACAATATATAGGAAACCATCCTGCCAAAATCGTCTTCGGCAAGACATACGACCTGTTGCAACACAGCCGGGCCGCCTTGGTTACTTCGGGAACGGCAACGCTTGAAACATCGCTCTTCCGCGTTCCGCAGGTAGTTTGTTATTATGTAGTGGCCGGACCGTTGGCCAGTTTTATCTTCCGCAATTTCTTCCATACCAAATATATCTCGTTGGTGAACCTGATTGCCGGACGCGAAGTCGTACAGGAATTGTTCGGCGCCCGATTCTCTTATCAGCAGATACACAATGAGCTAGGCAAAATACTTCACGATGCCGCCTATCGCCAACAAATGCTCGGGGGTTACGACGAGATCATCCGGCTACTCGGAAAACCTGGGGCTTCACAACGTACTGCCGAACTTATTTACCAGTCACTAAGGCATTAACATCTTTTATCATCTTCTTTTGCAGCATTTCCCGTTTTTTCTCCATCTACATTTATAGAATGGGAAATAAGCAATTTTTAGCGATATGAGTGTGATGAAGACGTTGAGAACTTTTATACTGGTCCTGGGGACTGTTTTAGCGACCTCTACCATGTATTCTTGTTTGGATGATGACGGATATTCGCCCAATAAATATAGTTTTGGAATAGCGACGATCAAGCCGCTGGGTAATAACAACTATTACTTGCAATGGGATGATTCCACTACTTTATGGCCGGCTTCCGGCGTTACTCCTGATTTCGGAGTAGACAAAGAAAGACGTGCATTTATAAACTTTACCTTATTAGGCGATTCCATCAGTAGTGGCATTCCAGGATACGATTATATAATCCGTGTCAACAAAATAGATAGCGTATTGACTAAATCGATCGTTGCCGACTTGGGTGAGAAGAATGATGAATATTATGGCAATGATCCCATATGGATGAAGTCTGTATGGATTGAGGACGGTTACATCAATTTCCAGTTCGAATCTTATTTCGACGGACATACCAAACATTTCCTCAACCTGGTGAAGATGAACAATACGGGTACTTATGAACTGGAGTTCCGTCATAATGCATACGATAATCTGTCAGGCGGACAGGGATGGGGGTTGGCCTCATTCAGGCTGAACAGCCTGCCGGATACAAATGGTGAAACAGTGAAGATGAAGATCAAATACAAATCGTATGAAGGTGACAAGACGTTTGAACTCAACTATAAATCTGGCTCCCCCGCCGGTAAAGCACCGATGATGGGAGAAGAGAATTTTCATTCGACAAATTAAACCTTCCCACATAACTTTTATTTTTATCATTTAGTTCAGGGAGAGAGGCATCGTGATGATGCCTTTCTTTTTTTGTATAAATTCGTAGCGCAGATGCAACGGTCAGCCGCTTGCACTCGTTTATATAAACAAATGAACGAAACAACAGTACAACTGATAAAGGGTTGCCGCAAAGGGAAACGAAATGCGCAACTGGCCTTGTACAAACAATTCGCCCGGCGATTGTACATAGCTTGCCTGCGTATTGTCGGTAACAGCGGCGAAGCGGAAGAAGCCATGCAGGACGCATTCCTGAAAATCTTCACCCGCATCGACCAATATAAAGACGATCAGTGTTTCGAAGCCTGGATCCACCGGATAGCCGTTCATACGGCCATCGACTATGTTCGCCGCCAAAGCCCGGAATGGGAAGAGTTGTCAGACAACTATGCCGCACCGGAGTCAGACGGACCCGACGAGGAAGAAATACAATATTCCGTGAAACAGGTCAAAGAAGCGGCCGATAAACTGCCGACCGGTTACCGCGTGATTCTCTCACTCTACCTCTTTGAGGGATATGATATGGAAGAGATTGCCTCTATCCTACACATTCAGCCGCCAAGCGTACGCAGCCAGTATCTGCGGGCGAAGCGCAAATTGTTAGATATTATAGCAGCTAATTGACATGGACAAATTAAAGAAATTCATAGACACCAACAGAGAAGCTTTTGAAGATGACCTTCTGCCGGAAGGTCACTTCGATCGCTTCGAAAAGAAACTGCCGCCTGCACGCAGGAAGCATTTCAAGCTATATAGCTTATGCGCTTTCGCAGCAGCAGCCTCCATCGCTCTGCTCCTCTTGTTACGGATGCCGGGCGGAACACCTGTTCCAACGAACAATCAGAAAGCATCCATACAGAAACAGTGTAGTGAGCAAAAGGAATTCAATGAGCTACAGATGTATTACAAGATGCAGATCAATGACATCATGGCACAAATGGAGACGTTATACAAACAGGACAAAACTACGGGAAGTGCAGATCTGTTGCAAGAAAGCAAAAGAATACTGAAAGACAATTACATGTTTGAAAAGACGATCCTTCCGACACTCCCCTGTTCCAACGACGGCTTGTTTGCTATGAACCAGCATTACAGCGCCAGTGTGGAAAGCCTGAACATCATGCTCAAGCAGATGGAACGGGTTACAAATGAAAACGAGAATGACAACAAATAAAAAATATATATCATGAATACAAAACAAACAAGAAGCCGTTCATTATTACTTCTGGCTGTATTACTTATTGCAAGTACAGCTCTCGGTTGGGCCGCAAAACCCGAAAGTATTAAAAAGAAAGAGATCAGCCGTTCATTCAACGTAAGTCTGAGCGACCTGTTACAGACAGACAATCGTTACGGTAATACCACAATCACCCATTGGAACAAGAACGAGGTTTCAATTCGCGTCGAGATTGAGGCGAAAGCGGAAAGTGCAGAAGCCGCACAAGCTACGATCGATCGTGTACAAATCGATATAAAGAAAACCGGAAGTATTGTTTCTGCCGTCACCTCACTCAAACAGCAGAACTGGAATGGAAACAGGAATGAACGTTTCACGATCAACTATTTCATCAGCATACCGTCCAAACTGGCGATCAACCTGACACAGAAATACGGAAATATCAATCTCCCGGATAAAAACGAAGGAAAGAGCACCATACAGGTAAAATACGGGAACCTGAATGCCGGAAGTTTCACAGAGCCTCTTAACTTGGAAGCGAAATACGGGAATGTAGATATTAATAATGTAACAAAGGCAAATCTGGATCTGGGTTACTGTGGCAAAGTATCAGTCGGTAATGCGGATCTGCTGAATGCTGATAATAAGTATTCCAATATGGAAGTCAAAGAATGTACACAGATCAATCTGGAAAATAAATATGGGAATGTAAAGATACAAGGACTTGACAAAGGTAGTCTGGAGATCAAATACAGTGAGGCGACAATCGGCTCCGTTAAGGAATCACTGGATATCAGCGAACTGGCCTACAGCACATTGAACATAAAAGAACTTTCTGCAAATTTCAAGAGTCTGAATGTTGAGGCTCGTTACGGTAACCTGAATGTGAATATTTCGTCGAATGCATCTTTCAAGGTGGCTGCCGAAAGCATGAAATATGGCAACCAGGATGTCAAAGGCTTCAATGTCACGAAAACTTCAACAGAGGATAAGACAAACCATTATTATGAGATTAATGGTGGAAACAAAGGAAGAATTTATTTCGACGGGAATAATTATAGCAATATACGGGTGAAAGCGTTATAAAGGAAAAATGTGAAACATTTTCAGTTGACAAGTGACAGTTGACAGTTGACAATTAGGCTTCGCACTCAGTAAATAAATTGACTGAAAGAGGAAATAACTGTCACTTGTCAACTGTCAACTGTCATCTGTCATCTGTCATCTGCCAAAATACCGCAACGCCAATATTTTATCCAATACCGAATAAAATATCAACGATCCGGCAATCGCTGCCACCGTTAGAATATACGGTAACTTCTCTTTTAGGCCGCTCAGTATATGGCTAACGTTTCCTGCGGGAAACTGACCGATAAGCATCAATAATCCGGCAAATGCCACCAGATATACAATGATTATACCAACAATCATAAAAGGCGGCATTCCGGATTCCAACTTTACCTTTTTCACTTCCGGTACTTTCAATGGTTCCTCCTGCATGATCAGATCCATAATCCTCATACTCAACTCCGGAGACGGCTCGACCATACCCTCTTTCAGGATTTTTTTGGTCAACCGATTTATATCTTTATCCGATGTATTCATAACACATTCGCTGTTTCGTTCTGCATCATTAACTGCAATGTTTCGTAGAAGTGTTTACGTCCCCGAAACAATTTTATTTTAATATTGGAAGGAGTCATTTCCGTGATCTGAGCGATATCGGCAATAGAACACTCTTCCAGATAAAAGAGATTAAGCACCAGGCTTTCGTCAGCCGGTAACTTTTTCAGTACGCGGGTAATTATTTCTTTCCGGTCTTCCCGTTCCAGGATAGCAGTTGCACTATCCACTTCACTCGTTGTCAGATCGGTTGCAATAGCATCATCATAACTTTCAAAAACAGACTGTTTCCTTTGTGCCGTTATCGCTGTATTGTAAACAATCTTATAGAACCAGGTAGAGAACTTACTGCCAAACTGGAAAGACGGAAGCGCACGATACATCTTCACAAAAGCGTCCTGCACGACTTCTTCTGCCTCCTCACGATTCTCCAATATGCGGAAGGCAATCGTAAAAGCCATCTGCTGGTACTTCGTGACGAGGCAGGAGAAACTCTTGGTATCTCCTGCCAGAATACTTTTTATCCACTTCTGTTCGTCCATCAATCCTGTTTTATTGCTCTTTCTCCTTCTCCATCATTTTGAGAACGATAAAGAAATAGATTAAATAAGCGATACCTCCGCCCAGAACTGTAAAGATAACAACCGGAAAACCAGTCCAGTCACTTGGCATCGTAGCGTCCAGGTAAACTCCAGACATGGCACCCAACGCAAGCCCGATCATCAGCAATCCATTACGTAAAGCATTGAATTTATTCGTCTTCTTTTCCGGTTCTTCCAAAACTATACCCTTTTCGATCATAGCCATACGCTCCTCATGCTTTGTCCGGGTAGTCCTTACGACCAATACAATAAGCAATAATACGGGCAAACCTACTGCACAAATAATCGCAGTCAAAGCTATTAACATTTCTCCACCATCCATAATTTCAATATTTAAAATGTTTCTAATTGTTTCGTTTACAGATAAGACTAACACTTCGACGGGAAGGTTACAGGAATATGAAACTTTTTTCAAAAAAAATACCCGGAAATCGGACAAACCGCCGATTCCGGGTATTACTATTAATTATGCGCAAATCGATTAAATTAATCCAATACTTTAATCTTGATGTTACGATACCAAACGTCGTCGCCATGATCCTGCAGACCGATAAAACCTTCTTTGTTAGGTCCACCACAGTTCAACAGCAGTTCGTAAGCCAACGGCCATTTATCTTTGCTGAACTTACTTGCATCCAGCATTTCTTTCCACTGCTGAGTCCACAAATGATATTCAACAACCGGTTCATCGTTCTGATAGTGAACAACTGTACCTTTGTAACACATGATCTTTGACTTGTTCCATTCGCCGAACGGCTTAGAGTTCTGCGGTTTAGCCGGAATCATGTCATACAGGGATGCAGACATACGGTTACCATCCTTACCTAATTTAGCATCCGGGTGGTTTGCATTGTCCAATATCTGATATTCAGGAGAAGAGATGTAAGAAGGTTGTCCTTCTACTTCCTGGATCAGGATAAACACACCAGAGTTGGCGCCTTTAGCCACTTTCCATTCCCATTCCAATTCAAAGTTTTTGAACTTATGAGCAAAAACCAGGTCACCGCCGTCTTTAGCACCAGCTTCACCGGCTCCGGAACCTTTGATATGGATTGCGCCGTCATTCACTTCCCAAGCATTAGGAACGTCCTCACGATCATAACCTCTCCAACCATTCAGTGTTTTACCATCAAACATAGTAATCCAACCATCGGCATCTTTCGGGAATGTAGACAGGTCTACTGTCGGTAAATCCAATAATTTGTATTCAGGCACGGCTGCTTCTGTTTTTGTTTCGGCTGTTGCATCGGCAGCAGCTTCTTCTGTTTTCTTTCCGCCGCCACAAGAGGTGAAATAACACATCATCAGCGCGGCACTGGCAAATAATACTGACTTCTTCATTTTTTATGTAGTTTAAAACTGTTATCTAGGCATATCAGGCAATTTCCATCCATCGCGATAGTTATGCTTGATCAGTTCTGCTGCAAACTGTTTTGCATTAACAGGATCTGTCCAATCTTTTGCGAATGAAGGATGACCATCCTTGATTGTGAAACCATCTTTGATACAAGTCTTTATCATCTCATTATCACCAATGTTCGTGAATTGCATATTATTGCCATCCCATTTCAATGTTCTGTTCAAACTCTGTAAACGAACAGCCAATACACCCATCACGATCATTTCGTTGAACGGACCGGCTTCCGAGAAATTAGACTTTGTTTGTACACGGCTGGATGGATTTTCTTTACAAGCACGTACCCAGTCCATTTCATGTCCGTTTACACGACGACATACTTTAGGAGCATTAGGAACGCGACCTGACAACAAGAACGGCTGCTGTCCATAGCAACCACAAATCAATGTATCTTTCGTACCGTGGAAAATAGTCAAACCGCCACCAGGACCCATTAATTCTTTTCCTTCCGGGAAACCTTCCGGACGGTTCGGCATCATACCACCGTCATACCAATGAATTTCAACTTCCGGCAAAGCCAATTTCGGCATATTTTCACGAGCAGGGAAAATAAATTTCACATGCTGTGCATTAGGAGCACAATCGCGGAGCAACAGAGTAGAAGATGCTTCAACGCTTGTCGGATATCCTAATTTCAAAGCCTTGAACGGAGTGTGCATAATATGACAAGCCATATCGCCCAATGCACCTGTACCATAAGCCCACCATCCGCGCCAGTTCCAAGGATGATAAATGTTATTGAAAGGTTTCAATTCAGCAGGACCGGTAAACAGATCCCAGTTCAATGTAGAAGGAATCTTATCTGCTTTATCCGGAGTGTTCAAACCTTGCGGCCAGATAGGACGGTCAGTTGCACATTCTACCTTTGTGATATCACCGATTTCGCCATTCCAAATCCATTCGCAAACCAAATCAGTATCTTCGGAAGAAGAACCTTGGTTACCCATCTGAGTTGCCACATTTGTAGAAGCAGCCAGCTTAGTTAACAAACGAGATTCGTACACAGAGTGTGTCAACGGTTTCTGACAATAAACATGCTTGCCCAATGTCATCGCATCTCCTGTAATCATTGCGTGTGTATGGTCGGCTGTAGCAATAATAACGGCATCGATAGATTTACCCATCTCATCGTACATCTTACGATAGTCCCAATATTTTTTTGCATTCGGATGTTCCGCAAATACGCCTTTCGCATATTTCCAATCCACGTCACAAAGCGCAACGATGTTTTCAGTTCCTTTTACATTATTAATATTGGCATGGCCCATACCACCGATACCGACAGCGGCAATATTCAATTTATCTGTAGGAGCCACATATCCATGACTTTTTCCTAAAACAGAACCCGGTACAATGGTCAATGCAGCTGCAGCAGCTGCTCCTCTTTGAAGAAATGATCTTCTAGTGATGTTTGACATAGTAATAACTTTTTATAGATTAGCACTTAAAATAATATTCTAATTCAAAATTCACAGCTTAAAAACACAAACTGACGCAAATATAGCCAATGCGAAAATAACAACAAGCCTGAACCTCCGGCTTTCTTTTTTAAAATAGTTTTTTTTAACAGACCTTATAGACAATGTCTATTTTTTCATAAATATTATCTATGAAACTAGGTGCATGAAAAGTCGCTGTTTCTTTTATATTTGTCTAACACAAAACATATTCACCAGATTTCTGTTATATAAATGAAGAGATGAACATGAAAAAGAAACCAATACTTGTTCGAATATACCAATTTTACCTGGAAGGTTTTCGTGAGATGAAGCTAGGTAAAACCCTATGGCTGATCATATTGGTCAAACTTTTCATTATGTTTTTTATATTAAAACTGTTTTTCTTTCCTAATTACCTGGGACAGTTTGACAGCAATTCCGAGAAAGAAGAACACGTATCGGGTGAATTGATCAATCGAGCAATTACTCCTTAATTAATATAGTTATGATCGAAAGCATTGACACTTCTTTGATTGACTGGTCGAGGGCGCAGTTCGCTCTTACGGCCATGTATCACTGGCTTTTTGTACCCCTGACTTTAGGGCTTGGTGTGATCCAGGCTATCCTGGAAACCATTTATTACAAAACAGGTGACGAATTCTGGAAAAAGACAGCGCAGTTCTGGATGAAGCTGTTTGGTATTAACTTCGCGATCGGTGTCGCCACCGGTCTAATCCTCGAATTTGAATTCGGAACGAACTGGTCGAACTACAGCTGGTTCGTCGGAGATATTTTCGGAGCGCCACTGGCCATCGAAGGTATCCTTGCTTTCTTCATGGAAGCTACATTCATTGCCGTAATGTTCTTCGGCTGGGACAAGGTAAGCAAACGTTTCCACCTGGCTTCTACCTGGCTGACTATTATCGGTGCGACTTTATCAGCCTTATGGATTCTGATCGCCAACGCATGGATGCAGCATCCGGCAGGCATGCATTTCAACCCGGATACGGTCCGCAATGAAATGTTCGACTTCTGGGCGGTTGCCCTGTCGCCGATTGCCATCAATAAATTCTTCCATACTGTATTATCCGGCTGGATCGTGGGGGCCGTGTTCGTTATCGGTATCAGCAGCTGGTACCTGTTGAAGAAACGGAACACACGCTTTGCACTGGAGAGCATTAAGATCAGCGCCATATTTGGCCTGGTCGCATCTATCCTGATCGTTTGGACGGGTGACGGTTCTGCTTACCAGGTAGCACAGAAACAGCCGATGAAACTGGCGGCTATGGAAGGTCTCTATGAAGGAGGAAACAAAGTCGGGTTGGTCGGCATAGGTGTACTGAATCCGGACAAAACCAGTTATAAAGACAATGCAGATCCTTTTATTTTCAATATAAAGATACCGGGAATGTTATCTTTCCTGGCAGAACGCGACCTCAACGGCTACGTTCCGGGTATCAATAACCTGATCGAAGGAGGTTACACAACGAAAGAAGGCACCCCTGCCCTCTCTGCTGCCGAAAAGATCGAGAAAGGCCAACAGGCTATCCAGGCATTGGCCAATTACCGCCAGGCAAAGAAAGATAAAGACGAAACAGCCGCCAAGCAATACCGGGCTACGCTGGAAGAAAACTTCCCCTATTTCGGTTACGGCTATATCAAAGATCCGGGCGACCTGGTTCCTCATGTCGGCATGACATTCTATTCGTTCCGCATCATGGTTATTCTAGGGGGGTATTTCATCCTGCTCTTTATCATTGCCTTGGTATGGAATAAGAAAGATAAATTCCAGGATGCACGCTGGCTGCAAAAAGTATGCCTATGGTCTATCCCGCTGGGATATATCGCCGGACAGGCCGGATGGATTGTAGCCGAGGTGGGACGCCAACCCTGGGCGATACAGGATATCCTTCCGACAAGTGCTTCTATTTCCAAACTAGCCACATCGTCCGTGCAGACCACTTTCTTCTTGTTCCTGATCCTCTTCACAATCCTGCTGATCGCAGAGATAGGCATTATGGTGAAAGCCATCAAGAAAGGACCCGATTCAATTGAAAATGGAAAATTGAAAATTGAAAATGAAGGAGACAACTAACCTTCACCTTCAGCTTTCCATTTTCCGCGAATAATTAATTTCAATTTTCAACTTTCAATTTTCAATTAACACTATGGATAGTACATATATATTATTACAACATTACTGGTGGTTCCTTGTATCCCTGCTGGGAGCACTGTTAGTATTCCTGCTTTTTGTCCAGGGAGGTCAGTCATTACTCTTCTCGATCGGAAAGACTGAGTTGGAACAAAAGATGTTAATAAACTCCACCGGGCGTAAATGGGAGTTTACCTTTACGACACTGGTTACTTTCGGTGGTGCGTTCTTTGCATCATTTCCCTTATTCTATTCGACCAGCTTCGGCGGGGCATACTGGGTATGGATGCTCATCCTTCTTTGCTTCGTTATCCAGGCTGTATCGTACGAATATCAGGCAAAGAAAGGTAATTTGTTAGGCAAGAAAACATATCAGGTATTCCTGATCATCAACGGCATACTCGGTCCGATCTTACTAGGTACGGCAGTTGCCACTTTCTTCAACGGAGCCGAATTTTCGGTGAATAAAGGACAGATGACGGATATAGCCATGCCGGTTATTTCGACCTGGAACAATTCATTGCATGGGCTGGAAGCTGCCTTTGTATTCTGGAACGTATGTCTCGGACTGGCGGTATTCTTCCTGGCACGTGTACAGGCACTCCTCTATTTTATCAACAACATCGATAATAAGGATATAGTCAGTCGCTGCCGGAAACGGTTGGTCCCGGAAACAGCTTTATTCCTGGTGTTCTTCCTGGTATTCCTCGTTCGTTTAATGCTGGTAAGCGGATTTGCCGTAAATCCGGAAACACAAGAAGTATTCATGCAGCCTTATAAATATTTCATCAATCTGATAGAAATGCCTGCCGTGCTGGCTGTACTGCTTGCCGGTGTGGTACTCGTTCTGTACGGAATCATCAAAACGATCATGTCGCAAACATGGCGAAAAGGGATTTGGTTTGCCGGAACAGGAACTGTTCTCACCGTATTGGCTTTATTGCTCTGTGCCGGATGGAACAACACGGCTTACTATCCGTCACTGACCGACCTGCAAAGTTCATTGACCATACAGAACAGTTGTTCCAGTCCATTTACTTTGAAAGTGATGAGCTACGTATCCATCCTGGTACCTTTCGTCCTTGCCTACATATTCTATGCATGGCGGGCACTTGATCTTCATAAGATCGATGCGGAAGAAATGGAAGAGAAAGACAGTCATACTTATTAATGTACGGGCGGTCAAAAAACCACCCTTGCAAGATACATACCCTATAAAACAAAGGAAACGGCGAAGCTCACGCTTGGCCGTTTCTACATTTAACCGTTTTAAACAAAAAGAAAAAGTTAGTTAAGGCTTAGAATAAAATATCTTAAGTCTTTTTTACTTACTAAACATTGCTTCCCGAAGGACAGCAAACAAATATATGTAATCCGGGCCATCTTCGGAACAATCGGACCGCTTTTTTTGTTATTTTTCACAGAACGCAGATGCTTTTGTATTATCTTTGCAAACAATTATCCAAGGGATTCCTTTATGGCAGATTTCAATTTAAACATTTTAGGATGCGGTTCAGCCTTACCCACAACACGGCATCTGGCAACTTCTCAGGTAGTAGATTTACGTGATAAATTATATATGATTGACTGTGGTGAAGGCACGCAGGTACAGATGCGTCATATGCGTATCAAATTCAGCCGCTTAAACCATATTTTCATTTCCCATCTACATGGAGACCATTGCTTCGGACTGCCGGGTCTTATTTCCACGCTGGGTATGCTGGGGCGTACCGGCGAACTGGTGATACATGCCCCCAAAGAGATCGAAAACTACATGCGTCCTGTATTGGATACATTCTGCAAAGGAATGCCTTACAAAGTCCGTTTCAACCATATAGATACTTACAGTCATTCGCTGATCATGGAAGACCGTTCTCTGTCTGTTTATTCCATTCCCCTGAAGCACCGGATTCCGACTTGTGGTTTCTTGTTTGCCGAAAAGCCCAAAGAAGCGCATATCATCCGCGAAATGACTGATTTCTATCAGGTACCCATACGCTGCATGAAAGATATCAAACAGGGAAAAGATTATATCACCCCGGAAGGAGAAGTGATCCCCTGTTCCCGGCTGACACGCCCGGCAGCACCGCCCAAACGCTATGCCTATTGCTCGGATACCGCCTACAATCCGTCTGTCATTCCGATTATTGAAGGCATAGACCTCCTTTACCATGAAGCGACTTTTGCCGAATGCGACAAAGCACGTGCCAAAGAGACGTTTCATTCAACCGCCCGCCAAGCAGCAGATATTGCATTAAAGGCAGGAGTAAAACGGCTTGTCATCGGTCATTATTCTGCCCGTTACGAAGAACTCACAGAATTACATAAGGAAGCAAAGGAGATATTTCCCGGAACAATTTTAGGAAGCGAAGGCATGGTCTTACCCATATAATAAGGCCCTTTTCTTAAATAATAACTGCCAAATATCCACCATATTCAAAATTATTCATACATTTGTACGAATTTAGGGTTTTGAATATGAGATCATTATTTGCCATAATCCTGTTGATCAGCGCTTACGTTGGTAATCCACTCACTGTCAATGCACAGCAAGTGGCAACAACTACGCATGCCGTAAAACAGGCTGAAATAGCAGAACCCGACTCTATTGAAATCAGTGCCTACGATAACAAGATAGTTGTAAAGAATGCTCCTATCGGCAGTAAACTGGAAATATACAGCGTGGTAGGCATACGTGTCAAAGAAATCAAAATGAAGCAACCGGATGGTGAATACACTGTCGATATCGCCAAGGGGTATTACATCGTCCGCATCGGCGAAACTGTCCGCAAAGTAGCGATCCGCTAATCTTGTTGTTTATTTTATTTTTTCTTTCAAAAGTTTGCCATTCAGTAACCGACACTCTTCCATTTGGCAGAAGCAGTCTTTACTTTCACCTCCATGCTATACTGAGGTTCCATGCTTTTCAACCCTATAGCACGAGAACTGTTGTTCTCATAAATCCGTATATCTATATCATAGATATAATTCCGGTACGGTATCGGCAATTCGGTAGAAAACACCTGCTTCTCTGAAGAATTATTTATCCGGGTATACAGATAAATCTGCGGCGCCTTTTCAGCTTCGTACATATAAACGATATTCATATACTTTCCGGTTCCATCCGGCTCAAAAGTAATCGGATCGGCAATATTAAAATAATCAGAGCTCGAAAGACCACCTCTCAGTCCCTCTACAATATGGGTATAACTTGCCTCATTGGCTATGACAAACGTATTATCCGTACTTAATGCAGGATTTTCCGGGAACGTAAGTGTGATCCTGTATTTGGCACAAGTACGTTCCACATTCACGATAGCAGAAGAATTCATATCGGTAAAGTCGTAGTCCATTAATTCTCCATACATGCAAAAGCCTTCATCCGGATCCAATTCATGGTTCTTATCCACTGCAGGAGTAGTCAGATCCATTATATCATCGAGAGTGTTAACCGCAGCCAAGTCGGCATTCCCATAATTGGTGATCATATAAACATCCTTCTTTTGAAGTTCGGACAACTGGAGAGGTAAAGCGATCAGCCTGTATTCATCCATGTCCATTGAACCTATATTGACATACTTATAAGCAATCTCATTGGAAGAGGGCTCAGTGAGAAATAAGGCAATAGTATTAATTGTCTGTTCGCTCTTCAGATTATCCTCATCTACCATCGTTTTACTTTTAAAATTGCCCTGTTGTAGCCTGATATACGCAGTTGTATCCACATCCGGCTTCGGCATATTGTCGTCACTGCAACTCATTGTGCTGAACAATATTATTGATACTACAAAAATCAGTCTGTACATAATAAATTCCTCCTATTCAACAGTTCTTACACAACGGGTTGTAGCATTGTAATCAAATCGCTGGAAGTTCCCGTATAACACTTTGTCCCAATTGGCACGGTTAGACAAATCCACGTAACCGGCAGAATACCAGAATGCCTTTACCTGAATAGCCGCTTCATTGTAAATCCAGGACTCTCCGGCAGGCGTAGCGGGAGGAGACGGAAACGGCCATCCTTCCGGATAATCATCCACTCTTACCTTAATATCTCCAGGGGTGTAATAGGTATCGACTACCCCCAACTTTACGTCACTGATTTTGTCTTCCCAGTTATTTTCATTCATCAACACAGTAGCCGATAAATCCCTTCCTGTCAATTTCTCCAGTAAAGATTGGGCAGCCTTCCTTAAAGTCAGGGAATAATAAGGAATGGGGGCACCCGGATGATTTTTATTGTAAGTATTGGCATCCCATGTATTCGACATCCATATCGTATAAGTCTTATCCAACAGTGCCATATAAGACATCAACTCACAGGAATTAATCATTCGCCACCCTTTACCATATTTCTTCTCGCAGTAGTAAGGCGCCTCCCCTTCCTTGATAGCCGGTTGTCCGGTTGCAGGATCATAATAAATAATTTCATCACCATACCCCTCTTTCAGTCCTTGCGATAAAGTTTCATCTCTTGTCATCATCTCGATCTTTCCACAATCGGTAGGCATAACGATACTCGAATCCGTTGGAAGTACGGGAGGAAGTACAATATGCTCATTACCCTGAAATATATACGTATATGTATCTTTTACCCAAGGCTCCACTTCAATCCGCGTTTCAATTCCTCCTTCGGTATTTATATATGCATTTACGATATAATGATAATTACGGATCACACTATTGTCCGACAAACCCGGAACAATACGTCTTTGGTCGGTAATACCCACTTTATCCGGATCGTTCTCTATTGCGAACACTTTATTATTGATATATAATTCCGTATAATCCGTACCATTCTCCGGAAGAAGTAATTCCGGGATATAGAACACAACGGCTCCTATGCTATCCTTCTGGTAATTAAGCTCTGAAAGAGATGCCTCCAGAGAAGAGCTTCTATCACCCGGATAATAATTGTCATAAGGAGGAACAGATAAGTCCGAAGCTACATTTTTCAGTTGAATGGAAGTTACGGCATGGTCGGGAAGTGTACTGCCCGGTACTTTCTTACGAATGACAACTTCCACTTTCGCCATGGCCCGTATCAACTCTACACTGTTTGTAGGTAAAGGCAGTAGTACGGGAGCCTGCTCGGTTCCACCCTTGACTACCGTGATATTCTCATAAATACCCGACATCAAAAAACGTCCTTCCCGACTACTTCCGTCAGGTTTAAATCCGGAGTTATAGGCTACGGTAAACCTGGCATCTGTGCTGAAATCAGACTTATTCGATATATCGAGCAGAGCCGATACAAAATCGCCGGAATAGACAGATTCATTCGCTATGAAGTAGAAATCATAAGTACCCGGATATATAGTGACGGGATTGCTCGTTGTTTCAAAGCCATCGGGAAAATAGAGTTTCCGGTTAAATACAACAGAACCGTCGCCGGAATCGAATGCAATCATCCGGAGTTCATCTACACGGTCCTCCCAGAAACGTCTATCATCATTGATGCTCGATAATGAAGTACGGACTGACAAGTTGATAAAAGCATACCCATCCGTACCGCTATCGATACGCTCCTCATCCGCACAACCGGACATTGCCATCAGTAGGAAAAGCAAGCCTGCCAGGCAATGTCTATATTGTATGTTATATTTTACCAATCTCATTATTTTCATTCATTAGTGGCCAGTTTATTCCTTGCCGGAAATCACATTTCCGTATCGTAGCTATGCACCAGCCAGTTATTTACCCATATCTCCGTGATGACATAATTACCACATTCGCACTGGTCTTGTGTTGTGAATCTGATGGCAAAATCATGGTCACAGTTTAAATCGACTTCAGGATTTTTCAGTAAAAGCGTACCTAACAGACTGCCTCTATAAAGTTCTTTACCGCTTACCTTATTCCGAACCACAATTGTATTATTATGGCCTGTTTCAAGTTTCAGAAGAGAAAATTCTGCATTCAGCTGACTGCTATATGACAGAGTAACAGGATTGTGCCTTACTACTTCATCACCGGCAATGCTTCCGTCCATTACCATGGAGCCATTATCGGATTCAACATACACTTCATGATCTTCAACATTCCCCTTCAACCCTTCCACGGAAATTGTGAGTCGGTTTGTAATCTCCTGAAGATTAACAGAGGTCGTTTCCGTAACAGCTGAAGTTCCGCCATCCATGTAAACAGCACGGCTTTCACCGGAATAGACTCGTCCTTCCTTTATCAAAGCCGCTACACTCTTCGAACGTTGCAGACGGAACAACAAATCGCTTTTTGTTGTTTTCCCCAGCTGTAGCTGTTGGGTTTCAAAATACGGAACATTGATTCCCGCCCATGCCATCACTGTGTAAAGCCCTTTATCTGCGATAGTTATTTCCTCACTATATCCTTTTCCCAGAGTAACATCACCCTTATGGGCATATGCTACCAGTATATCGTTTTCATCAAATACACATAAAGTCAAATCTTTAACTTCCGCCGGATAAACAGTATCCGTCTCACAAAGAGACTTGGAATATACAGATACTATAAGTTTCTGAGAATAATCGCAATCGTAATCCTCTTTAATACATCCGGAAAAGAAAAACAAACAGAAGATTATGCTTATCGACAAAATTGATTGTAAACATAATTTCATAAAATTACTTTTAGCTACAATTAATATAATTATACTGTTCCTGCCTAAGTCCGAGAGCCCAGCCCGGAACAGTATAATACATTAAAATTCAATATCATAAGAATGTACAGTCCAGTCCAACACTGTGACTTCGACAGACATATTCGTTTGTTCGGGACTTAGAGGATCAACAGGGTCGATTGGTATTTCGGGTTCTTCAGGACCTGGTTTCGGATCAGGATTCTGAGGATTTACGGTATTCGGATCTTCCGGATACAATGGATTCCAGTTATAACTAAGTCTTTTGAAACCAGTAATATTAACATGGTAAATGTGATTCCTCACTACCGGAGAGTTCAAAGGGGTAGCCAGATCATTGGGATTCAGCCACGCATAGTTAATCATCTTCCCACCAACGTAAGTAGCTACTTTCTGGTTAGAGACAGCAGCAAGCGCCGCTTGTTTGGAAGAATAGATCTTTCCGTCGGTCTGGCCCACATAGAAAGTTCCTCCAGTCAAAGTTCCTCCGTCAACGATAGCAGACGGGTCCGGAGTAAATTTAGCTCTAACCAGTACATAAGCTGTATTTCCTTTTCTATACTGAGTTGTAGCCAGATCGCCTTCCGTATGGGTGTTCTCGAACAGATACTGACCTTTCAAAGCCTTATATCCTTCTCCGGCAACCGGTTTCGTGGGAACTGCATTCTTCACTGACAAACCCGAATAATCGTAATAAGTATCGGCCTGGCCTACGTACTCGCCCAATGCCGGAACGTAGTCGCTACCATAGGATACGTAGTCAGTCTGAGCGAGCCAATGAACCTTATTAGTTCCCTGGGCTACGGAGAAGTTCACTTCGGAGACAGAACCGATTGCTGTTCCCTGATCATCGGTCAGATCTGCTGAAGCCGTAGTAGTTACAATAACCCTCGATGCAATACGGTCAACACTCACCGCTATCTTATTCGTGCCTTTCGACACATCCTGTATAGGGACATCAGGAGCAATGTTCTGATTTTCCGCTTTTCCCGTCATTGTAATCAGGTCATAGTCTTCGCCGTTTGCAGTTATTACCGTTGCCAGACCATCCGTTGCTATAAGGTCCTTCTCTGTCATAATACTAGTACCCAGCGGATTCGGATCATTTATAACGATATAAATAGTTTTATATCCGGAAGTCGTTTTAAAGGGTTGACTCGGAGATATAGTCGTTTGCGAACGAGAAATATCCGACCCCATAAAACGTTTCGTTTCAATAGTTCCATCTCCCGATCTCATATATACGTCGAGTGTCTGCAGACTGTCCAGTCCGGCATATGTACCATCCTCATTATAATCATTTGGAAGTGCTTTACTCGTTGTCTTTCCGGGAAGATTAACCGATAAACTCATGTAGGTAGGTATTCCCTCTTCCTTTCCTGTTGTTTCCTGAATGTTGTCATCGCTACATGCAATGAAGCCTAGCCACATCAATGAGGCTAATAAAATTATCTTGATATTCATGACTGCTAACTTTTTTAATAACCGAACATCCTTATTGAGTTAAGAATGTAAAAATAAAATGTTTTACTCACTTTTTTGCCTCCACTATATTGCCCACATGTGTAATGGTGAATTCATATAAATAACATTTACTATAAAAAAAAAGTTTATCGCTTTTAGATAATTAAAAGTAACATTAATTCAAACAGAAAAAGACGAATTCATATCTCTATGCTTTACATTTTATTTTTGAGATAAAGACCAGGGAGGGAATCTAGAAAAGAACCGTAATTAACTAAATATCACACATAGAATCAAACCATGAAAAAAAACTAATACAAAAAGAAGGTGTCTGAAAAGGTGTAAAGTATCAATAGATACACTACACTTTTTTTTTCGTAGGCAAATCTTAATCCGTATCTTCGTAGCATGAAAGAAGATATACGGAAAATACGGATGCGCCAAAAATGGCTTGAGCTATACGCCGAAACGGGTTCTGTGACAAAAACTGCCCTTCGGTGCGGGATTGCCCGTTCCACGTTATACCGTTGGATAAATCGCGAGAAAGAACAAGGCAAGTCGGAATTGTCCGATAAGTCTAAACGTCCATCAAGACCTGCCAACATGAAGATAACTCCTGAAATTGAAAGCATTATCCTTAATCTGCGTGAGACGAGAAGATGGGGAGCGCAACGGATTGCCAACTATCTGCTTAGGAAGAGAATAAAGCTCTCAGCCATGACGGTGTGTCGTGTGTTGAAAAAGCATCAGGTCAAAGCTGTTGTGAAACGGCATAAAAAGTCAGATTATATCCGATATAGTAAAGAAATTCCCGGGGAAAGGGTTCAGCTGGATGTAATGAAAGTACGAAACGGAGCATACCAGTTCACGGCCATCGATGATTGTACCCGTTTGAGAACCATTTGTGTATATCCCAATAAAAAAGCGGAAAGTACAATTCATTTTTTAGGAGAGATACTGAACACCTTTCCTTTTCCCGTTCAGCGGATACAAACTGATTGGGGAACAGAATTTTTCAATTATGACTTCCAATATGAACTGCATGACCATTTTATCAAATTTAGACCAATCAAACCAAGGACTCCGCATCTGAATGGCAAAGTTGAAAGGTCTCAGCAGACCGATAAGACAGAGTTTTGGAATCTTATAGATTTGTCGGACAAGACACTTGATTTGAATGTGATGGCTATGGAATGGCAGGAGTTCTACAATAAGAAACGACCACATTCCTCACTGAACGGTAAGACTCCGATGCAAAAACTTAAGTCTGTCGAGCACCTTGTTCCGATTCAGCCCGATGTGAGTGAAAAATTCTGGGAGTCAAACGAAGAAATACTTACACGTAATTACAAGTATCTTAAATTCATAAAACATCGAAATAAGAAAACTGTTATTCGATAAGCTGTGGAGAATCAAAATATATCGCAGATTATTTTACGCTTTTAAACTTATTGGTCGGGGAACGGCCAGCGCCAAGGGGCGGGACCACCCGTCCCGACGAGCGTAAAAATTCAGTAAGCTAATGTAGTGAATCTGTTGTTATAGCACATCAAACTACACTATTATGGTTAAAATAAGTTGAATTAGTCAAGACTTGTTCTGACATTTGTTTTCCTATCGTACAAAAAAACTGTCCGATGTTTGCCCTGAAGTTACGTAACTTTCATCACTCTCACAACCGAATGGGATTTTATCCATCTCA
>Ga0129308_1000114_pt1 | contig 141961 bp, 124 predicted proteins | sample L827metagenome_FD_94440 | JGI IMG/M metagenome (GOLD analysis project Ga0129308, IMG submission 94440) | Ring-tailed lemur group fecal microbial communities from Wisconsin, USA - L827 metagenome | ecosystem: Host-associated > Mammals > Digestive system > Large intestine > Fecal | place: USA...
CCACAACACTTTTTCAGACCAGCACAGGTGTGATGGTCTTATTGTGATACCCATTTTTTCAACCTGTATAAATTTTTCAATGTTCATCAATTTAGCCTTGACTTTTTATTTGCAGGCTGATTTCAAATATTACTATAAAGTGATATTATACATGATTTCCATGCAAAAAGAAACCCCCAGATAGCTTTCTCTCTGAAGGTTTCTCCTGTTTCTCACATTTTTAATTATTATTTCTCAATCGCTGCGATCATTTCCACTTCACAAAGAACATTTTTCGGAAGTGTTTTTACTGCTACGCAGGATCGTGCAGGTTTATTCACAAAATATTTTGCATAGATTTCATTAAATGCTGCAAAATCTGCCATATCAGCAAGAAAACATGTTGTTTTTACTGCATTTGCAAGGCTTGTTCCTGCTTCCTCTGCAACGGCTACAAGGTTTTTCATCACCTGCTCTGCCTGTGCTTCGATTGTCTCTCCTGCAATCTCTCCTGTAGCAGGATCCACCGGGATCTGTCCTGATGTAAATAATACATCATTTAAAATAATCGCCTGTGAATATGGTCCGATTGCTGCCGGAGCGTTGTCTGTATGTACTACTTTCATTTTCAATTTCTCCCTTCTGATTTTTATTCTGATTTCATTTTATATCAAAAAATAGTAAGGGTCAAGCAATAATTTTGTATTTTGTACAATTAAAAATTCAGATAATTATATACGACCCCGGATATGCTTCGTATATTCTCAATCGCCGTCTCCGCACTTTTAAATCCTTCAGACATCACACAAAGAATATACGTTGTCTTTGGTCCATAGACAATCGCCATATCATGCTGATCTTCTTCGGTTTCTCCCGTTTTATTGGCAATCGGAATATCCTCACTGATCCCTGTCGGTATCTTGGCTGTATTCTTCTGATTCATCATAAGCTCCAGCATTTTTTCGGAGGCTTCCTTACTGACGCACTCTCCTTTAAAAATACGTTCCAGAAGCAGCCCGCAATCACTTACGGTCGTTGTATTATGTTCTCCCATATTGATTTTTGGAGAAGCAGATGGATGGAGCGTGCTTTGATATACGGTATCTGCATACCCCTCTTCCTGGATGAAATCATTTACTCTGGCCGCCCCGTCCAGGAAATCGTGTTTTTCTGACTGAAGCCTTCCCAGTTCATTGCAGGATTCGTTATCGCTGACAGTGATCATATTCCACAAAAGATCATAAACTTTCGTCTGTACTGCAGCATCATCGGCTTCTTTCTTCATGAGAGCAGCCTCGTGTTTCAGTACCTGATCCATATTTTCATAAGTGGCCGCCATTACAAATGCCTTAATCAGGCTGGCCGGATACATGACCTGGTCATTCAGAATGATTTCTTCTTCTGTGTTCAGGTTTTTCACATAAACACTCCAGGTACCTTCATACCCTGAAATCATAGCTTCCAACTGAGGCTCCAGTGTTTCCATCCCCAGATTCTCCATATCCGCAACCTTCCCTGTTTCATCTACAGGAAATCCTTCCGGTGTTACACCAGCTTCCTGTATCAAAACTCCATTGCTTCCGCCGAAATAATAGGTCCCGGAAAACATTTGTCCATTAGATGCCATTTCCAGTGTATGAAGCCCTGGTTCCGTCACCATGCGCCCATCTTCGTTAAAATAATAATAGCCCTCGTATACGGTCTTGTCTATTGCGAGTCCTGAAATATAACGAACCTGCGGTGCTGCGGAAAGCTTTCCAAGGTTGTTTGCCATATAGAGGCCGTCAAATACTTTGTCCACATCTCCTGCCTCACAGGAAGTTTCTTTAATAGAAACTATATGGGGAGAGCCTGCCATAAAACGCCCGCCTTCATCATGATAATAAAACCCATGGAACACCGTACCGTCAATTTCCATATGGTCAAAATAATGAACACAGGCTTCTGTATGCTTTGTGCCGTCTTCTTTCAGGCAATAAAAGCTGTCACTTTTTAAAAGATATTTACCGGATCCGTCTTTTATAGGACGAATCTGTGCCTCTTCCACATGAGAAAACAAATTTTCTCCATCTGCTGCCTGCACGGATAACGGGACTGTCCACAAAGACAAAACTCCCAGAAGCATTCCCAGACGGATACGCATTCCAGCTTTCATAAATTTCTCCTTTATCTCAGCCAGCGTCTTTGTCCCTGTCAGGACCTGACAGCTGAATTTTCTCTATCTGAAACTTTACTACAGTATACCTGAATTTTCCCGGATGTCAAGAAATCCCCTCAGGGAATCCATTCCAGAACTGTTTCAGGTGATGATCTACATTTCCCAGTCTGCATACGGCTGCGTCCTCCCATTCTGCCGGAAAAAGCATCCGATAATCCGGATTCAAAAACCTCTCATCCATAAGGAGGATAGTTCCAACATCCTCCTTGGTCCGAATCACTCTTCCTGCAGCCTGAAGCACTTTATTCATTCCTGGATAACGATATGCATGATCAAATCCACATTCACCTTTTTTGTCATAATGTTGTTTCAAAAGTTCTCTCTCCAGGTTTACCTGCGGAAGTCCTGTTCCCACAACTGCCGCTCCGATCAGCCGGTCTCCCATAAGATCTATTCCTTCTGAAAATATTCCGCCCATAATACAAAACCCTAACAGAGTTTCTTTTTTCTGTTCCTGAAATTCTTCCAGAAATTCTTCCCTTTCTCTTTCGTTCATAGAAGCTGTCTGACAGATACAACGGATCCATTCGACCGCAAATTCCTCTTCATATACTTGATAAACATCTTCCATCAACCGGTACGAAGGAAAAAACACCATATAATTTCCTTTTTTCTGCCATGCCATTCTGGCTATATATTCCGCAATTTTCCGATACTCCTCATAACCTCTTCTGGTGTACCGGCTGCTTACATCCGCGCATATAAGGATGCAGCGATTTTTCTGTTCAAAAGGCGAACGGACATAAATACCATAATCATCCTCTCTGGTACTGAGAAGACTTCTGTAATATTTCATGGGAATTAGTGTTGCGGAAAAAAACACAGCACTGCTGCCTTTATTCAGGCATTCCTGAAGATTTGCTGCGGGATTTACACAATAAAGGCGAATTCTGAATTTTCCATCCTCTCCCTCCGATGCATAAATCACGTAGTTTTCATCCAGCAGCTCTGAAATATTCAGAAAATCCCGGATATCAAAATAGAGTTCCAGGATGCCGTCCACGATTTCCTGCGAAGGAGGTTCTTCTAACAGCCGGTCCATCTCTCCCTGTACCTGCAAAAGAACCAATGGAAGGGTTCCTGTATTTTCCATCACAAGACAGGGATTGCTTTCTTTTTTCAGTTCCAGCAGCTGTTTCGCAGTTCTTCCCAAAGCCCGGTAAAGCTTGGGACTGCAGTCCTTCACCAGCCTGCGAACCTCCATAATGTCCTCCCTTGCCAGTGAAGCGCTGTACATTTCTCTCCCTCGTTCAACCAGGTTATGAGCTTCATCGATCAAAAAAATATATTCGCCTGAAACATTTTCTCCAAAAAACCGTTTTAGATGGACATTTGGATCAAATACATAATTATAATCGCAGATCACCCCATCTACCCATAGGGAAAGATCCAGGCACATTTCGAATGGACAGACTTTAAATTTTTCTGCCTGAGCCAGGATTTTGTCTCTGGAAAAAGACTGTTCTGATGTCCATAGATCATAAACTGCTTCGTTGACTCTGTCAAAATGCCCTTTTGCATAAGGACACTTTTCCGGCATACATTCCGGTTTCTCACAGCAGCACAGTTTCTCCTTTGCAGTAATCGTCACCGTCTGAAAAAGCAATCCTCGCTGTCTCAGAATTTCAAACGCATCCTGAGCAACAGTTCTTGTAATTGTCTTGGCGGTAAGATAAAAAATCATCTCCCCCTTTCCCTCTCCCACTGCGCGTACAGCCGGAAACAGAGAAGACATTGTTTTTCCTACGCCAGTCGGTGCCTGCACAAAAATCTGCTTTTTGTTGGAAACTGCATGATAAACACCGGTTACCATCTCTCTCTGCCCTTTTCTGTAGGGAAATGGAAATTCCAGATTTCTCATAGAGGCATCCCGCTTTTCCTTCCACGACAAGCGAAAAGAGACCCACTTATGATATTGATCCATAAGATCCCGATACCATTTCTCCAGATATTCTCTGGTCAAAGTTTCTCGAAATCGTCGTATTTCTTCCGTATCCAGATTCGCATATGTTAATTGTATACCGATTTCTTTCTGATCTTCCTGAACAGCCGTGATCCAGGCATAGCACATAGCCTGCGCCCTGTGTACCGGCACTGCAGACTCCAGGCTTTCTACATTCCTGTAAATCCCCTTAATCTCATCAATACAGATTTTTTCATTTTCTGTAAAAATACCATCCGCCCTGCCCTCTACACGCAGGATCAGATCTTCATATTCCATATCATATTTCAGGGATACTTCTGCCCGGTAATTGCTTCCCATCTGTTTCTGGATCTTTCTGTGGAGGCGGCTGCCTTTCTGCATAGCCTCCTTATCCTGTACCCCTCTTTTACTGTCCAGATCACCGCTCCGTAAAATAAATTCTACAAGGTTACGGACAGAAATACGGATCACCGTTTTTTCCATTTTTCTGCTCCTGATAAATTTTTCAATAAAGAAAGCTGCTGTAATTCATGCAGCAGCTTTCTTTATCTGTTTATGCAACAGCAAACTTCTTTATAACTTTAGTGAAATGAGGATTTTCTCCATAGCATCTGACCGTCAGCTGTCTTGTCAGATCCATACTGAGAATACCCAGCAGGGATTTTGCATCAATGATGATCCTGTTATAAAAAATATCAATATCAAAATCACATTTGCTTGCTGCATTCACAAATTCCTTTACGTCTTCTGTTGCATTTAGCATAATCTGATGTTCGTTCATTTGACTTCCCTCCTGTTCATTTCTTTTCAGGCGTATTTTGGCACTACAGAAGGATTTTGTCAACAGACTTAAACTTTTTTTCACATTTTTCGACTTATTATACAATTTTTTATTTCTGTTTGCAACTTTTCCAGTCACTTTTTCATCATATAAAAAAGGAATCTGTCCGCATAGGAGGATAGGCAAAAACATTTTTCTTCTCATATCAGATTTCTGACCATCAGACTGCAAACTCTATTTCTATCATTATCTGCCATTCTGATAAAATTCAAGCATATTGGACCGAAATTTCAAAGGCACAAACTGTTTTTGAAGATCCAGATCTGTTCTTTCTTTTATTGTAATATGCGTACAGAAGGATTTCCATAAAGCTTCATATTCATCATAATCTCCCGGAAATTCTCCAGACATCTTGTTTAAAGTCACCTGCACATAAACCGAGCATTCCTTTCCTTTTTCATGTACAAGTACTTTCTTCCTTTTTTCATCGTAGATCATCCAGTTTTCATTTGGAAAACGATTGGAAAAATGAGGTCCCAAAAGTTCCAGAATATCATTTTCCGGATGAATAGAAGAAATCAGGCTCCCTCCTTCCAGTTCTCGAAAGCGTACAAAACCATAAAATCTGTGAATCTCATGCCACACTTTAATCCTCAGCGACGACACCAGACTTACCGCCGGGTCCGCCAATGCCTCCAGAACATGCCGGTCACAGGCACCGCCCCCTAAAGCTTTTCTCAGTAGATAAAACACCGCCGTTCCTTTATCGGGATGAGTCGATACTACCGCATAGCAAACAGCCTCATATATCTGTTCTCCCAGCTTATGACGCACTGATCTTGCCACCTTCATAGCCTTTTCACAATCAGAAATAATATCTACTCTATCCGCAAACAGTTCCGGATATTCCGGTTCTTCCACAGCGATTCCCACTCGAATTCCTTTATTTCCCCAATGCCATCCATCATAAACTGCCGTGAATATCCCCTCCATTGAGTTCTCACACACAAGAATTTTCTTTTCATATTCCACCTGACGATTCCCCTTTCCATTCCGCTGCCTTCTCATCATCAAAGAGTGAAAGCTGCCTGTAAGTAATTTCAGAAGAAGAAAACGGAGTCTTTCCCGGTTCCAGGATATTCCTTACAATATAATCTTCCTCAAGCTTTACCGGATACATCTGCCTTCCATTACAAGTAATAAAGTAAACCGCACGTTTCAACACCACACCGATCTTTTTGAGATCAGAAAAATCCAGAGAGTGATATCGTCTGGCTCCAATGATCCTTTTTGCAGACTTTTCTCCGATTCCCGGCACCCGTAGAAGCATCCTGTAATCTGCCTGGTTGATCTCCACTGGAAAATACTGCAAATGGCTTATCGCCCAGTCACATTTCGGGTCCAGAAACAGATTAAAATTCGGATGATTCTCTGACAAAAGTTCTTCTGCCCGAAATCCATAAAACCGAAGCAGCCAGTCTGCCTGATACAATCTGTGTTCTCTAAGAAGCGGCGGCCCCTGAGGAAGCGCAGGAAGATCTTTATCTTCATTCACAGATACAAAAGCAGAGTAGAAAACCCGTTTCAGTGCAAACTGTTTATACAATGCTTCTGCTACGGATACAATTTGGAAATCACTTTCTCCAACCGCCCCAATGATCATCTGCGTACTCTGCCCTGCCGGTACAAATTCCGGAGCATGTCGGTAAACCATTAATTCCTGTTTATTCTCCTGACAGCCTGTCTGTATCTGTTTCATCGGTCTCAATATGGTCTGCCGGCTTTTGTGGGGTGCAAGTTTCTTCAATCCTTCTGCCGTAGGAAGCTCCAGATTCACACTCATACGATCTGCCAGATATCCTGCTTTGCGAATGAGTTCCGGAGAGGCTCCCGGAATTGCCTTAAGATGAATATAACCCTGAAAATGATACTGCTTCCTTAAAATTTCTGCTGACCGGATCAGTTCTTCCATTGTCGCATCCGGAGATTCCTTCACTCCCGAACTGAGGAACAAACCTTCTATATAATTTCTCCGGTAAAATTCTATCGTAAGGCGACTGATTTCTTCCGGGGTAAAGCTTGCCCGTACTACATCATTAGATGCACGGTTCACACAATATTTACAGTCAAATACACATTCATTCGTATATAGTACTTTTAATAGACTAATGCATCGTCCATCTCCTGAAAAACTATGACAGATTCCTGCTGCAATACTGTTTCCGATACCGGAACCATCGCCTTTTCTATCTGTGCCGCTGGAAGTGCAGGCTACATCATATTTCGCCGCATCTGCCAGAATTTCCAATTTTTCCATGATGCTCATGGATTCCTTACATATCACACTGCCCGCCTCCCAAACATTTGTTTGTATTTATTTTATACCAAACAAACGTTCTTGTCAAGAATTAAGTGGATTAAAACAGATAAAAAAAGCAGAAGGATCACTCCCCTCCGGGAGTTTTCCCTCTGCAGAAAAACTATCTTTTATATTAAATCTGTGTCATTACAAAGATATCATAAATTGCCTTTACCGCCGTCTCGAAATCACGATTTTCAACTCCAATGATAATATTCAGCTCACTGGAGCCCTGATCGATCATCTTTACATTCACATGGGCATGGGCAAGCGCTGCAAATACACGACCTGCCGTTCCTCTCTGTGACTTCATGCCTCTTCCTACTACTGCGATCAGCGCAAGATCTGATTCCATCTCTACAAAATCCGGCTGGACTGCTCTGTGGATGCCGGCGATCACCTGCTGTTCTTTTTCTTCAAATTCATCCTGATGGACATATACCGTCATTGTATCGATTCCGGAAGGAACATGCTCAAAGCTGATTCCCTGATCCTCAAATACCTGAAGAACCTTTCTTCCAAAACCAACCTCGCTGTTCATCATGGATTTTTCGATATTGATAGAACAGAAGCCTTTCTTTCCTGCAATTCCCGTAATCACATATCTTGGTTTGCGACAGGTACTTTCCACAATAAAGGTTCCTTTGTCTTCCGGGCGATTGGTATTTCTGATATTAATGGGAATTCCCTCTTTTCTTACTGGGAAGATCGCTTCCTCATGAAGAACGGTTGCTCCCATATAGGACAGCTCCCGAAGCTCTCTGTAGGTAATGGTTTCGATCACTGCGGGATTTTCCACAATCCGGGGATCGGTTACAAGGAATCCGGATACGTCTGTCCAGTTTTCATAAATATCTGCCTGAACCGCTTTTGCAACCAGGGAACCGGTCACATCCGATCCGCCTCTGGAAAAGGTTTTTACGGTTCCGTCCTCCATCGCTCCATAAAATCCCGGTATGACTGCATTGGCACATTTTCCAAGACGTTTGCCTAAAAGCTTATCTGTTTTTTCCGGATCAAACACTCCGTTTTTGTCAAAGCGGATCACAGAAGCCGCATCTACAAATTCATAGCCCAGATAAGCAGCCATGATCTTTCCATTCAGAAACTCACCTCTGGAAGCTGCATATTCCGTTCCTGCCTGAGCCTGAAAGTCTTTTTCAATCTGAGCAAACTCCTCTTCCAGAGAAAGCTCCAGCTTCAGTCCCCGGATGATCTCGTAGTATCTTTCTTTGATCTCCTTAAAAATGCCGCTGAATTCTTTTCCCCGGACAGCCTTGTCATAGCAGGCATAAAGAAGATCTGTAACTTTTGTATCGCCAGAAAATCTTTTTCCCGGTGCAGACGGAACCACATAACGTCTGCTCTCTTCACTGCGGATGATCTCGCCCACCTTACAGAACTGTTCTGCATTGGCCAGAGAACTGCCTCCAAATTTTACCACTTTTTTCATGATCATTTCCTCCTCGTCCCTTTTCAGCGTTAACATAGCAAAGTATGTTTCTTATTTTATTGAAAAAAGAAGGATTTTGCAAGTATTTCTTTTATTTTCGTCAAATTTCTTCAACCGGACCGGATTTTGATCCGGCTCTTTTATAATCTGAAACTCCACATACGGTAAGTACCCGGTCTTTTATCGAAAATTTTATATTTTGCCTTCCATAAGCAAGTCCGTAAATTCTTTCCGGATCTTCCTGATATCTCGGCCGGGGATCGTTTTCCAAAACCTCGATCAGTGCTTTTCTTTTTTTCTCAGGGATTTCTTTTAAATATTCTTCCGGGATCTCCACCTTCAGCCGGCGGTCTTCAATGCGGTCTGTAAATCCTCCTGATGCCTGAGGATGCCCGTCCACATAAGGAAGATATGGCTTAATGTCAAAGATAGGAGTTCCATCCATAAGATCAGCACCGGAAACATGAAGTATCGGCCCTGATTCCGGATGAAATTCCACTCTTTCCAGTCGCACAGAAGACAGTCCCAGACTGTTAGGACGAAAAGGGGACCGGGTGGCAAAAACTCCCTTTCTTATATTGCCGCCCAGTCGCGGAGGTCTTACCGTCGGAGACCATTTTTTCCCCACTGCCTCGGAGAACTGCCAGATCAGCCATATATAATCGTATTCCTCTATTCCCCGAAACGCCTCTGCCACACGAAATTCCGGTTCAAAAATAATCCGGGCCTTCTGTTCTTTCAGCCAGTTACTCTGATGAGGTATCCCAAATTTTTCCGGAAAATCATTATGTATTTTTGCAATCACCTGAAGCACGGGAGCTTCATACCCCTGATTCATTTTCATGTTCCTCCAAAATCGTTTTTACCGTTCCACAGTCTCCACCGGTGTATCATCTTTTTTGTCAAGGTCATTGATATATTTCTTCGTCTCACTTACGATCACATTTGACAATAGCAGGACTGCGATCAGATTGGGGATCGCCATCAGGGCATTCAGAATATCTGCAATGGTCCACACCAGATTCAGAGAGACTACCGGAGCTATCGCTGCAACCAGAATATACAGAACTCTGTACGGAATCAACCCTGCCCTGCCTGCGAAATATTCTACGCAGCGTTCTCCATAGTAAGCCCAGCCCAGTACTGTAGAATAGGCGAAGGAAATAATCCCCACAACCAGGATCACCGGCCCCAATACCGGAATCTGCTGAAATGCAAGTGTGGTGAGGATTCCTCCATCCGTGATATTTCCCATATCAATAGATGGATTTTTCATAATGCTGGTTACCAGCACAAGACCTGTCATCAGGCAGACAACTACCGTATCCCAGAAGGTTCCGGTACTGGATACCAGTGCCTGACGAACTGGATTTCTGGTCTGTGCAGCAGCTGCTGCAATGGGAGCTGAACCAAGACCCGACTCATTGGAAAAAAGTCCCCTGGCAATTCCAAACTGCATTGCCATCATGATCCCCCGTCCCACCAGACCGCCGGCAGCCGCCCCCGGAGTAAACGCAAACCTGCAGATTGTACCCACAGCCGGAATGATAAAATCATAGTTCAGTACAAGAATAATGATGCAGCCGATCACATAAAAAGCTGCCATAAAAGGAACCAGCTTCTCACATACGTTTGCAATAGACCGAATACCGCCAAAAATAACAAGAGCTGTCAGAACTGCGACCACAATGCCTACCAGAGCAGGTGCAATGTGCAGATTTTCTTCGCAGACTGTGGCAATGGCATTTACCTGAGTGGCACATCCGATTCCAAAAGATGCAAAACCTGCCAGAAACGCAAACACCATGCCCAGCCATCTCATATGCAGACCGCGTTCCAGAGCATACATGGCACCGCCCTGCATTCGTCCGTCTTTTGTTTTAACACGGTATTTTACTGCGATCAGTGATTCGCTGTATTTCGTAGCGATCCCGAATACGCCTGTGATCCAGCACCAGAATACGGCTCCCGGCCCGCCAAGAGCGATTGCAGTGCCCACGCCAATGATATTTCCTGTTCCGATCGTGGACGCCAGAGCTGTCGTCAGCGCGCCAAACTGGCTTACCTCGCCTTCTGCATCCGGATCTTTTGCCACAGACAGCTTAATGGCTGTGCCGATCTTTCTTTGAATAAATCCGGTACGAAACGTCATAAAAATATGCGTTCCCAAAAGGAGAAGGATCATCCACCATCCCCATACCATCTTATCAATCTGGTTGATTGCATTTACGATCGTATCAAACATAACATTCCTCCCATTCCTGAACGAAAGCCTCTTTATCCGGAGGTCTCCTTCAGCCACTCTTTCATCCTTCTGATATCCTTCTCTGCATCTTTTCGGCCTATCTCATATACCCGTTGTATCTCGTCCAGATCACTTTCCATTCTTCCAATGGTCAGTTTTTCACTGGGACGGATCACAAAAAGTTCTCCCTTCTCTTCCATATTATGAATATCTTCTATGGTTTTATTATATACCTCATGTCTTGTTTTAAGCGCATCCACAAACTTCGGATATCTGTGATAATAGATTTCTGCAAGCTTTACCGTTTCCGGTTTTTTTATAAATCCCTCTTCCCGGGTAAGCACTACTACATTTTTCTCATACCCCATCTTTTGAAACTGATGAACCGGAATACTGTCTGCACATCCGCCATCCAGAAGCTTTTTCCCCTGCCAGGAAACAATATGGGAGACATATGGCATAGATGCCGATGCCCGCATGACATCTACCTGATTGAGCATATCTGTGATTTTTATATACTCTGCTTTTCCTGTCTCCAAATTGGTACAGACCGCATAAAAATCCGTATCCGATTTCACAAATGCCTCATAATCATAGGGATCCAGCCGTTCCGGGATTTCATGATAACAAAAATCCCTGCCTACCACCTCTCCGGTATGAAGAAGGTTCCAGAAACTCATAAAATGCTTATCGTTTCTGTAGTTTCTGTAATATCGGATACTTCTGCCCTTCTGTTCCGAAACGAAGGAGCAGCCATGGAGTGCACCTGCAGAGACTCCGATCACACCGTCAAAATGTACCTGATGATCCATAAATACATCCAGAACACCTGCCGTATAGATGCCTCGCATTGCTCCGCCTTCCAAAATCAGTCCTGTTTTCATGAATGTCTCACCTTTCCTTCTTCCAGCATCCTCTGATTCTTTCCCAGGCTTCTCTGTAACTGATATGATTTTTTTCTGCAAAAGCCGCCACACTTTCATATTCCGGATAGCAGCGTATCTGTCCATTTGGAAGTGTGCACAGTTTTGTTTTTACCGGAAATCCATCCATACAGAATTCCTGAATTTCTCTTTTTAATATGGTCCGCTCCATGCAGCTTTTTCTGATCCCGATGGTTGTTGTCTCTTCAAAAAGAACATCCTCCAGGAAAGGAACCCTGTCTTCTGTACAGATTACAGAAACCTCATAAGCCGGACGGTTTTTTTTCATATATACCGGTGTATAATAGACATCTCTGGCTCCTGCCTCAAACAGCTGACGCATCACGTTCCCCAGTTCTTCTCCGGTACAGTCATCCACATTGGTTTCCAGCTTCCAGATCACATCCTGATCTCTGATTCTGTCCTTTTTTTCTGTTTTTTTCTCCCGGATCAGCATGGCTCTGAGAATTCCCGGACAGGTATACTGTCTCTTTCCTGCACCAATGCCGGTTTTTTCTATTATAAATTCGTCCGGAAGATGATCGGACGTCCGTATAGCAGCTGCGACAGCGGCTCCTGTCGGTGTGACCAGTTCGCCCTCCACCTCCGTGATCTGAAGAAAGAGACCGTTCTGCTCCACAATATTAACGACTGCAGGAACCGGCACCGGAAGCACACCATGCTGACAGCGTACAGTTCCTCTTCCCTCGCACAGCTTCGGAACGATCACCTCTGTAATATCCAGATCATCCAGACAAACAGCAGCGGACACAATATCCACGATAGAATCTATAGCTCCTACTTCATGAAAATGCACCTGTTCTCTTGGTACTCCGTGAGCCTTTGCCTCTGCATCAGCCAGAATCTCAAAAACAGAAACTGCAGTTTTTTTTGCCCGATCTGTTATTTTTGATTCCATGATAATCTTTCGGATTTCCAGAATTCCCCTGTGTTCATGAGAATGTCCATGGACTGCGTCCTTATTGTGATGATGCTCCTGTCCGGAAACATCCCCTTTCCCATGAAGATACTCCATATCATGGTCGTGATTTTCATGTTCCTTATCCAGGATCACATGAAAGTCACAGGCATCCAGACCTGATTTTTTTACTCTTGTGATTTCTGTCCGAAATCCCTGCACCGAAAGACCGGACAATGCCTGCTCAAGTTTTTTCCGGTCAGCTCCAAGATCCAGAAGAGCTGCCACTGTCATATCTCCGCTGATTCCGGAGAAACACTCCAAATATAATGTTCTTCCCATAAATTACTCCTGCTTTGCTTCTTTTCCTCTGATTCCCAGCCGATTGATCTGTGTTGCAATATATCCTGCTCCGTAGCCATTATCGATATTTACTACCGCAATTCCGTTTGCGCAGGAATTGATCATGGTCAAAAGTGCCGAAAGGCCGTTCATACTCGCCCCATATCCTACTGATGTAGGCACAGCGATCACCGGTTTATCCACCAGTCCGCCAAGAACACTTGCAAGCGCCCCCTCCATTCCAGCCACTGCGATCACACAATTGGCTTCCTGGATCACCTCCAGTCTGGAAAACAGCCTGTGTATCCCACTGACTCCCACATCATAAATACGCTCCACAGAGGAGCCAAAAAATTCTGCGGTCTGGGCAGCCTCTTCTGCCACCGGAATATCTGCGGTTCCAGCTGTACAGACGGCAATTTTTCCCACTCTCTCTTTTTTATTTTTCTCAATCTTAATGATATGTGAGATTTCATCATATTCCACCTGGGGAAACATTTCCCGTATCAGCTGATACTGGTGATTTGAAGCTCGGGTTCCAAGTACTTCCCCGTTTTCCTCGTATAATTTTTTGAATATTTCCCTGAAATGAGCGTCTGCCTTACCGCTGCAGAAGATTACTTCTGGAAAACCGTTTCGTATCTCTCTGTAAGAATCCAGTTTCGCATAGTCCATTTCTTCAAAAGGCTTTTTCCTGAAGTAACGTTCCGCCTCTTCTAATGTAATCTCATTTTGCTTAAATTTAGTGAGAATTTCTCTTGCTTCCATTTTCTATGTCACCTCATATAAAAAAAGGAAGGGCCTGCCGGCATGCAGACCGCATACTTCCGGCATACTCCCTTCCTGTTCACTCTGTTTTTGAGTAACCTAGACTTTACTCCGGTACAGTACTATAGAAACAACTATAGCATATTTTCTGTAAAAATAAAATATCCTTTTAATAATTATAAGCCTTAAATCCAAGATCCTTTAAAGAAAGGTTCAATTTTGTCTTTAAAAACTCATTGTACATTTTAAGCGTTTCATGAAGCTGTATATTCGCAGCTTCTTTCAAATCATCCTCCACGATTTCTTTGTCAGAATATCTGAAAGTGAGCCGTCCTCTTCCTGTATAGCGGGAAGCATACATAGCAGCGTATGCATCCAGATAACCTTCGTCTACCGCGATCACCCACTGAATATTGACTCTGTCACTTTTGGTACAGTTCATCAGAACGTCCAGACCGGAAGCAGCTTCATCCGTAAAAATAACACTGCCGAAATCCAGAAGTTTTTCTTTTGGAACATACTGCATAACAAGACCGCTTCCAGTATCGTCCAGTATCTTCAGAACACTGTTTCCATGAGAATCTTTCTTTCCGTTCTTTTCTATATATTGGATCACCTTTGAATAACTCAGCGCCATTCTGTCCGGTTTATTTTTTACCACTACGTCACAGGTAAACTTCCGTCCACCAAGCTCACCGGTGATCCGTGCTTTACCCGGACGCTTCGCCAGCACACGGCCATTTCGGTATACGCCTGCAATGCTGTAATTATTTGTAGACCATACCGGTTTCAGATTTGTACCAAGAATCTTTAAATCATATGTGGTACCTGTATAAATTGTTTTGCGATAATTATTGATCTTCAGGTAGTTCAGTCCGGCAATCGTCTTAACACCTCGGATCACATACTTACTCCAGTAGATTTTTCCTCCTGCCCTTTTATAAGCACGAACGGTATAGGTATATTCATTTCCGGAAGAAATCTGCGTATCCGTATAAGAGGTATAACGACTGGATACATTACGGATCACCTGCCATTTACTTCCATTTGTCCTTCGATAGATTCGATACCCGTTTACTCCTTTTACCGGTTTCCACTTTACTGTAATCTTCGTCTTTCCATATGGAACAGCCGAAACCAGCTGCGGTGTGGCAACCGTCGGTGCCGCCTGTACCTCTGCTGCCGGAAATTCCGGAATTACTGCCGGAACCGCCAAAGCAAACATCAGGCCTGCCAGGATACAGCAAAATAATTTCTTTACTTTTTTCATAATTCATCCCCCATTTTTCTGTTAAAACCATAAAGCATTTCTATATTTTTACTATAGCACGTTTTTCTGGATATTTCCACCTCATTTGACACTTTAGTTTTGTAAATCATAAAACTCATTATTGTTCCCTCCGTTCAAAACAGCAGATGTATCAGACAGCCCATCAGCCAGATGAGCTTCCGGCAAAATCTTTTCGATATTTTACATATACTATAACCTTACACATTATGCAATGTAGAGAAAAACTTTATTTCATATCGTTATTTCTTGTAGATTCTGTTATACTGTATGTAATATAGCGAAAATCAAGTTTCTGCTATATCAGCAAATTTATACGGGAGGTTTTCTTATGATCCACACATTAGAAAATAAAGAGCTCCGCATCCGGATCAACGATCTGGGTGCAGAATTATCTGAGATTTATGACAAAACAAATGACCGTCAGGTTCTCTGGGATGCAGATCCTGCCTACTGGAAACGCCACGCGCCCATTCTTTTTCCAAATGTAGGCCGCTGTCATGCAAACCAGTATCTGATTAACGGCAAAGTCTATTCCGTGGGACAGCATGGTTTTGCCCGTGACACGGAATTTTTGTGTGCAGAAAGCTCCGATACAAAGATCACTCATGTTCTGGAAGCTTCCGAAAAGACCAGAAAAGTCTATCCTTTCCTCTTCCGTCTCTCCATTACCCATGAACTTTGCGGACGTGATCTCAGAGTTTCCTGGAAAGTAGAAAATCTGGACAGTGAACCTATTTATTTCACCATCGGAGGCCATCCTGCATTCCGTGTTCCGGTTCTTCCGGATACAGCACAGGAGCAGTATTTCCTTACCTTTGACGGCCAGAAGGAACTGACTTTAAGTGTGCTTGATCTTTCCACTGGAACGGTAATTCCGGAAAAAACAGACACTCTGACTCTGAAAGACGGAGCCTGCCATATCACTCCTGATCTTTTTGACAATGATACTCTGATCTTTGATAACGGCCAGGTTGAAAAAGCAGGAATTTCTTTCCCTGACGGTACCCCTTATGTGGAAGTGACCTGCGAAGGTTTTTCCAATTTCGGTATCTGGAGAGCTCCCGGAGCGCCTTTTGTCTGCCTGGAGCCCTGGATGGGACGCTGCGATAACTCCGGTTTCTCAGAGGAGCTGTCACAGAAGCCTGGAATCAATGGGGTTGCAGCAGGGGAAGAGTTTTTCCGCTCCTATACGATTTCTGTCAGATAAACAACGATAATAAAGAGGGCGGTCACAAGGGCCGCCCTCCTCAAATCTGAATCTTATTCATTCTGCCCAGTGCACAACTGCATCCCTCAGGAACCGTGCGCATCCGGATACACTTCTGTCATAATATCCTGTGAATCGTTCGTCTGCCACATACAGCTCTGCGATCCCTTTATGTTTCCCGGCATCGTAGCTGTTTCCGGTCATGGTAAGCCATCTTTTGTGAAGTGCCGTGATTTCTCTTCCGACTTCCTCTTTCGGGTCAGCCTGACCGGTCACAGCGGTTTCCAGAAGTCCCTGGATTCTCTGTCCCAGCTCCATCCATTCCTGATACTGTTCCTTTGTCAGGTTCATGACGGTTTCCTGCATCTTGTCTACCTGCGCATCGCCGTATTTTTCCCGGGCCTCTTTTCCATAATTTTTTTCATGCTCCTCTACTGCATGCTTCTTAAATGCCTCAAATTTTTCCTGATCGTTCATGATCTCATTCCTTTCTTCTGCTCTGATCGTAATCTTCAGTGAGTGGATCAGACCCTCCAGCCTCTGCCTTTCTGCCTCCAGAGCGGTCAGGTGGCCTCTCAGCGCAGCCAGACGGTCAAAGGCGGGATTGTTCAGACATTCCCGGATCCGGGCAAGCTCCACCCCCAGCGCCCGATAATAAAGAATGTCCTGCAGACGGTCTACCTCATGCTCTCCATAGTAGCGGTATCCGCTCTCCGCCACTCTGGAAGGCTTCAGCAGGCCAATCTGATCGTACCATCTCAGAGTGCGGGTGGTCACTCCGGACAGCTTTGATAACTCCTGGATCGAATATTCCATTTTTTACTCCTGTCTGCCTTTTCAGGCGAATCTTTTCAGGATCTCCCGTCCTTATTAAGAGCATAGCAGTTGACGCAGCGTCAAAGTCAAGGCTTTTTTATCCAAAAATACGGATCAGCCCCAGAATTGTCAGATGCACCGGATAAAACCAGTAGAAAAACCATTTGGAAAATTTCTTATTTTTCTCTGCTCTTTCTCCATTATACAGGAAAAGAATACAGATTCCCGCAAGAGCAGGTCCCACCATACTTCCCAGCATATAGACCACATCTGCCATAAGGGAAAACCTTCCCATTCCGCCCAAAAAATTAAAGCCTCCAAAAAGCAGCGTTCCTGTAACAAACGCTTTTTTCTTTGCATCCTCTGAATTTCCTGCACGGACAAAAAGAATGGTAAAGACCGGTGCAAGGATTGCCCAGTCGCTGAACATGGACACAAAGATCAGTCCTGCAATACACAACGTCCTGATTACAGGATCCGTCATTTCTTTCATTGCCTTTATGATCAGAAAACAGAGAAACAGGGTAAAAAGCATATTCATCCCCGTAAAATCAAGGATTCCCTCTGAAGTAAAAGCCAGACAAAACGGAATCTGAGAAATCAATGCAAAAAGGAACAGCCTTTCTCCATATTTCCTGACAGACCGGGTATATCCATAGCCTTCCACCAGAAAATAACACATAACCGGAGCCGTAAAATAACCTGCATCCAGAAAAATTTCCGCTAAAAGAGTTCCCGGCTTCATAAAGATAAGGGAAATATGGTTCAAAAGCATCGTCGCCATAGCAATATATTTTATGGTATCCCGGTTCATTTTTCTTTCTGTCATTGTTCCAGCCTCCTCTTCCCGAAGCTGCTCTTACAGAAACAGTTCATTTTCTTTTCTTTCCTCAAAAAGCTTTGCCATTTTTGTTTCAGCTGCCAGAAGTACTACTTTATTTAATTTGCGCACATTTTTCGGACAGACCGAAATGCAGCGCATACAGGCAATGCATTTCTTTTCATCTACTTTCTTTACATCTTTTGGATCGATGGCTCCCACCGGGCAGAACCGTGCACAGTACCCGCAGGAATTACATCCTCTTCCAGGTTTCGGAATAAACGGGATTGTTCCAAGTTTTTTATAAGGATGATTTCCGGGAACCTGTACTTCTCCGGAGTCTGTCTCCTGCTCCAGTTTTTCCCGGAGCTTTTTCCCAAATTTCTGAAGCTCTGCCATATCCTTCGTATCCGGTCTTCCTGCTGCAAACTTCCTCATGATCGAATGTTCTGCCACTGCCGACACAGCTCCATAAACGGCAAACCCCGCTTCCTCTGCTTTATCCTTTAATTCTGTAAGCGTATCCTCATAGGCGCGGTTTCCATATACGCATACCAGAACTGCCCTTGCTCCGTTTCCCTTCATCTGAGTCAGACGTTCTGCGGCAATCTGGGGAATCCTTCCTCCATAAGAAGGCATGGCGATAAAACAAATATCTTCTTTCTGAAATTCATACTTACCGTAATCTTCTTGTGCGGAAAGGAGACTGATCTCCTTCTTTTCCTCCTGATAACCTTCCATCAGAATATCTGTAACCTTATCCGTACCTCCTGTCGGACTGAATGTAATCTCATATACTGCCATTTCTGTTTCCTCCTTTTGTGCGTGTGTCTGCACATACAGGTATATTCCTGTATCATAATTACGTTTCCTATACAGTATACTCTAACGATCTGGATCTTTCAAGTCTTTCAGCCCATCTCTTTCTGTACTTTTAAAGAAACCTGACCGCAAGTTTCCAAATAGCTCTTGACAGCGCACTCTAAACAGTGTACTTTTACAGTGAAATGAAAAAATCAAATGATGAGGTGTGAACACATGCAGAATTTAAAACCGATCAAAGAGGGTAAGGTACGTGAGATCTACGACAACGGCGACAGCCTGATCATGGTTGCTACTGACCGCATCAGCTGCTTCGACGTGATCCTGAACAACGAGGTTACCAAAAAAGGTACTGTACTGACACAGATGTCCAAATTCTGGTTTGACATGACAGAGGATATTTTACCAAATCATATGATCTCTGTGGATGTAAAAGACATGCCGGAATTTTTCCAGCAGGAAAAATACGAGGGCAAATCCATGATGTGCCGTAAGCTGAACATGCTTCCTATCGAATGTATTGTCCGCGGCTACATTACAGGAAGCGGATGGGCAAGCTATCAGGAAAACGGAACCGTCTGCGGAATCAGACTTCCGGAGGGACTGAAAGAGTCTGACAAGCTTCCGGAGCCTATCTACACACCATCCACAAAGGCCGAGATCGGAGATCATGATGAAAATATCTCCTTCGAGCAGAGCATCGATCACCTGGAAAAATTCTATCCGGGAAGAGGCCGTGAACTGGCAGAAAAGCTTCGTGACAACACCATTGCCCTGTACAAAAAATGTGCGGAATACGCGCTGAGCAAGGGAATCATCATTGCAGATACAAAATTTGAATTTGGTCTTGATGAGGACGGAAACATGGTGATCGGCGATGAGATGCTGACACCGGACAGCTCCCGCTTCTGGCCTGCTGACGGCTATGAGCCGGGACACGGACAGCCTTCCTTTGACAAACAGTTTGCCCGCGACTGGCTGAAAGAAAACGAAGGTCATGACTGGACACTTCCTCAGGAAATCGTGGACAAGACCATTGACAAATACCTTCAGGCATACAAAATGCTGACAGGTAAAGATCTGAAATAAAGTTCACCAACACAAAAAGAACACAGGAGAGATTCTCTTTTTCAGGAATCTCTTCCGTGTTCTTTTTTATTTTCGAAATTTTATTCTGTATATTTATCCAGTTCTTTTCAGATATTTCTTTTTCCCAGCTCCCAGAAAGCAACGGCACTTGCTGCTGCCACATTCAGAGAATCTACTCCGTGAGACATGGGAATCTTTACTGTATAGTCACAGTCTGCAATGGTCTGAGCTGCCAGTCCGTCTCCTTCTGTTCCAAGAATCACCGCCAGTTTCTCCTCTTCCAGCAGTTCCGGTGCATCAATTCCCACTGAATCATCACAAAGAGCCATAGCCGCTGTTTTGAATCCCAGTTTTTGAAGGAGCTCGATTCCCTTTTCCGGCCAGGATATTTTTTTGTCAAAAATAGTCCACGGAATCTGAAAAACCGTTCCCATGCTCACTCTTGCAGACCTTCTGTACAAAGGATCGCTGCAGCCCGGGGTTAGCAGTACCGCATCCATATGAAGAGCTGCCGCCGACCGGAAGATCGCGCCTACATTGGTCGGATTGACGACATTTTCCAATATGGCGATCCGTCTGGCATTGCAGCAGATTTCTTCTGCAGAAGGAAGCTCCTTTCTTCTCATCAGACAGAGAAGCCCTCTTGCCAAAGCGTATCCGGTCAGCCTTGTAAGCACTTCATATTCTGCTGTATAAACCGGGATTTCAGGAAAATGCCTCAAAAGCGCAGCGGCCTCGCCTTCCAGGTCCCTGTGTTCCACCAGAAAGGACAGAGGCTCATACCCTGCCTCCAGAGCCCTTTTGATCACCTTCGGGCTCTCTCCTATAAATAATCCCGGCTTTGGTTCATAGTATCTCAGAAGCTGAAGTTCTGAAAGCCTTGCATAAGCATCCAGCTCCGGGGCATCAAAATCTGTGATTTCTTTCCAATTTTTCATGTGCACTCCTGACTTCTTATTTTTTCTTTTTAACTTTCAGTGTACGAAGATACGCTTTCTGTTCCGGTGTGATCCGGTAGCTCTCACAGGCCTTCTGGATCGTTTTGTTGTGAGTCCATACATCCAGCTTCTGTTTTTCTATATAGGGAAGGATGGTTTCATATTGTTTTGCAAGGGCTGTCGCAAAATACCAGGCAATCATCATGTTTACATAATACTCTTCTGACCGTATCTCCGATACCATTTGCGGATATTCCTCCCGAAAGTCCTCATCCAGATAATGCTGCATCAACATTCCGATCCCATACCGGACCGTGTATACATGATCCGACACGATCCATCTCCGGACAGCTTCCAGAAGCTCCTCTTTATGTTTTTTGAACACCTTGGGCGAGGTCATATCACAGGTTGCCCAGTTATTTATATATGGAAGGAATTTTTCCAGTTCTTCCATACATTGCCCATATTCCTTCATCTGCTGGATCAGAAATCCATGAACATTATTTTCCTCGTAGTATCGATGAGGAAGATCTTCCAGAAATCCCCCAATCTCCGGATCCTTTGCCAGTTCTTTTACATATTTGCGCAAAACCGGAACCCGAATCCCGATCACAGTATCTTTTTCTACATCCGGCATCAGTCTGGAATGAAATTCCCTGTAGGAAAGATCCTGCATGGAAAAAAGTTCCTCTCTGATTCTTTCGGTGATATGTTTTTCCATCGTTTTCGCCTTTTCCCTTCCTGAAATACTATTATTTTACCATGTTCTCCCGTATAATCAATACCCCTGCCGGAACGGAACTCCATGTTTTATAAAGATAAAAAACAGGTACAAATGCAGAAACGTTCTTGTCCTGCTTCCATACCTGTTTTTTCTTAAGATTTCTTTTTAATTTATTTTATGTTTTTCTGCTTTAAAAAAGCTTTTTGTTTCTCTGACCACAACGCCGCTCAGTGCAAACATGGCGATCATGTTCGGAAGCGCCATCAGTCCGTTAAAGATATCCGCAATGGTCCATACTGCACTGACCGTCATGTAAGGTCCGATAAACACTGCAAAAATATAGATCCAGCGATAAGTAAGGATCGTCCTTTTATTTCCCTTTGTCAGATATTCCAGACATCTCTCACTGTAATAATCCCATCCAAGGATCGTGGTAAATGCAAAGAATACCAGACAGATCATGAGCACAAAAGAAGAAATCTGCGGTGGAATCGGAAGTCCGTGCTGGAATGCATAGGTTGTTACCTGCACGCCCTCGATTCCCTCTACCTGCCATGCACCTGTAAGTACAATGGAAAGTCCTGTAAGTGTACAGATCACGATCGTATCAATAAAAGTACCTGTCATACTTACCAGCCCCTGACGCACCGGCTCCTTTGTCTGTGCAGCGGCAGCTGCGATAGGAGCGCTTCCAAGACCTGCCTCATTGGAAAAAATACCTCTGGCAACACCTTTCTGCATTGCCACCACCATAGTTCCTACCACACCTCCGGTCACTGCTGCTGGCTGGAAAGCTCCTTTTACAACTGTAACAACTGCTGCCGGCACTGCTTTGATATTGAAGAGGATCAGACTCACACTGAAGATCAGATAGATCACAGCCATAAAAGGAACGATGATCTGGCTTACTGTTGCAATCCTCTGGATACCGCCGATCAGAATGGCAGCCACACAAAATGCCAGAAGGAGGGAAGAGATCACCACTGCCCAGGAGTATTCTCCGAGAAACGGAATGTTTACACAATTCGCTTTTTCCGGATCAAAAAAGTTCTGTACCGCACTGGAAATACCATTTACCTGACTGAAGGTTCCGATTCCGAAAAGTCCTACACAGACACCGAAAAATGCAAAAATCTTTCCAAGCCATTTCCATTTTTCGCCCATTCCGCGTTCAATATAATAAAACGGTCCGCCAAGGCTGTGCCCATCCGGAGCTACCACGCGGTACTTTACTGCCAGAAGCCCTTCTGCGTATTTCGTCGCCATGCCGAAAAACGCTGCCAGGACCATCCAGAACAGAGCTCCCGGACCTCCGGTACATACGGCTGTTGCCACACCGACGATGTTTCCGGTACCAATGGTTGCGCTTAAAGCGGTACACAGGGCTGCAAAACTGGAAATCTCGCCCTTTCCGCCCTGTTCATTTTTGAACATCCATTTTAATGCAAGGGGAAGACGCCGGATCTGGAGAAGACCAAGACGTACTGTGAGAAGAATACCGCCGGACATAATGAGAGCCATAAGAGGTACGCCCCATACAAAATCGTCCACGGCTACTAAGAATTGATTAATCATGCTCCACATTGTAAAAAGTCTCCTTTTTATATAAAGTTTTACAGCATGGGGGATTAAATCAGATCATTCCTGAAGCATACTCTGTCCTTTTGCCTGAGAGATTCCAGACGCATTCTGCGCCGCTTGCACCTTCGGCCCCTGTTGCAACAGGTGTCTCCAGAGAAACGATCCATTTACAGTTTCTGCCCGGAATACGGGTACCTGAGAGTTTTACTCCTTCGGTGGACAAAATGTCTCTTTCCTGCAAACTTCACCTCGTAATTGCTGTTACTGCGCTATACTATAACGCTAAATTGCTAATTCGTCAATAGGAAGATTGTATTTTCTTGCATACACATCCTTCAAGAAGCTCCTGAAGAACCTTATGGCATCTTTCTATGTCTTCTGTTTCCACAAACTCATCCGGCTTATGAGCATATTTCAGATTGCCCGGTCCGTAGGACAGACAGTTTCTGTTCTGCAGCCTGCCTGCTATCACAGCCGTATCCGTATATCCCGGGAAAGGACATACTTCTGCTTCTTTTCTGGTCACCGTATGCACAGCTCTTTTTATTTCTTTCAGAAGACCCGAATCCGGATCTTTTTCAATATAAGGGCGGTTTCCCGTGATTTTATAAGATATCTTCACACCGGAAATTTCCTGCTCCGCCTCTTTTATCGCCCGGTCCGCCATAGACTGTACCATGAGATCATTCACAGGAGGCGCCAGACGACAGTCTACCCACAGCCTGCAGAGATCCGGCACTACATATGGCTGGTAGCCTCCCTGGATCTGCCCAAACGTAATCGTAGAACGTCCCAGCTCCTGATGCACCGGAAGCTCTCCAAACGCTTTTCGCATACTGCTGATCCACTGCGCCGCTGCTGCAATGGCGTCTGCCCCCTGCTCCGGTCTGCTTGCGTGAGCTGTGATCCCCTGCACAGAAACCTCCAGCCAGAATCGTCCTTTATGCGCCATCTGGATCTGTCCGTCTGTGGGTTCCAGATCCATTACCCAGTCATCTGCCGTCACCCGCCCTTTGCGAATGGCATTTTCCACTCCTTCCATATTTCCTTCCTCATCCACCGTACCGATCAGACGGAGAGGTCTGTCCAGAGAAATTTCTCCTTTCTGGTATTTTTCTGCTGTTTCCCGAAATACAGAAAGCGCGCAGGCAAAACCGGATTTCATATCACAGGCGCCCCGTCCGTAAATCCTGTTTTCTTCTGTTTCTGCCGCAAAGGGATCCCGTGTCCAGTCTGCCCCCGCCACTACGGTATCCATATGACAGATAAGGACCAGCATGGGCGCCTTTATTTCTCCTCCTATGGTAGCGATCACATTGTTTCTTCCGGGAAAAACCGGATCCTCTATAATCTCCGCTCCACAGTCACCCAGATAATTTTTTATATATTCTGCTACAGACCTTTCTCCTTTTCCCGGATTAGTGCTTTCCAGTCGTATCAGATCCTGCACTGTTTTTATAAGTTCCTTCACGATATTCTCCTCCCTTTTTCATTCGTTGCTTTTATTATAACAGATGATACAAAAGAAAAAACTCCTGAAATCAAATATCTCAGGAGTCTTTCTGTTCTGTTTTTATATGCCGGCTCAATTATGCGCCGGAACTGCTTCTTTCTCATTTTCGCCTGCTGTTTTTTCATTTTTCCGGTCAAGGCTGGCAAAAAATCCTGCAATCAATGTACCGGAAATGGAATGCCAGACACAGGATACCGCACAGATGATCGCAGATTCCGGTGCACTGGCAAACTGTGCCGTTGTCGTTGCAAGATTCGTTGCAAGACCGGCATTCTGCATTCCCACTTCGATGGAGATCGTTCTTTTTTTCGCTGTATTCATGCCGGTCAGCTTTCCGGCTCCATATCCAAGCAGATAGCCCAGTCCGTTATGAAGAAGAACGGCTGCAAAAATCACAACACCGGAGGTAAAAAAGTTCGCTCCCTGAGAAGAGATCACCCCTCCAACTACACAGGCAAGCCCAAGTACAGCCACTCCCGGCATGATCTTCTGGATATCCTGAAAAGCTTTTTTCTTTCCCAGAAGATAGTTCAGAAGAAATCCCACTCCGATGGGAAGAATCACGGTTTCAATGATCGATACAAACATAGGCAGACCCTTGATGCTGATTTTTGTACCACTTGCAAGAAAAGAAACCAGAAGCGGGGTCATTACCGGAGACAACAGAGTCGATACCGTTGTCATACCAACCGAAAATGCCACATCTCCTCCGCAAAGATATGACATGATATTGGAAGAAACTCCTCCCGGACAGCATCCCACCAGAATCAGTCCCAGTGCAATGGCATCCGGAAGATGAAGCAGTCTGCTGATCCCGAAAGCCAGAAACGGCATGATCAGATACTGCGCCGCTGCTCCAATACAGATATCCAGCGGTCTCTGTGCAAGGATTCTAAAATCTTCTGTGGTCAGAGTCAGTCCCATACTGAACATGATGATCCCAATGATCAGGGACTGACTGGTAAATTTATTTCCTGCCATGTCTGTAAAAAGCTGATAATTGACCCAGCCCATCATCACAGGAACAAAGAAGGTCACCACAGCAATGGCGATCACCACGGCCGAGGTATAGTCCGACAAGAATTTGCTTGCTTTTTGTAATGCTTTCATAATAATCTCCTCCGTTTTTGTGAAAGCACCTGCTGTCAGCATTCCGGAGGAATATACAAAAAATCCCCTCCGGCAAATGCCGGAAGGGACGAATCAGATCCGCGGTACCACCCTTATTCTGCAGATTTCCCTGCAACGCTTACGTACTTCATACGTTTTCCCGGTAACGGGGGATTCCGGCATGACTTACTGTTGTTTCAGTCAGCTCCTTAGAGATGATATCCTGTTTTCCCGGTATATCTGCTTCACACCTGCTGCAGACTCTCTGAAATACCTTACGGAATACGACGTTGTTCTCTTCTTTGGATTTTGGTGCTTTATCACATTAATTTGTTGTTTTTATAACAGCTATTATAGTCCTGTTTTTTGAAATGTCAAGTAATTTTTTGAAATTCCCATTCTCTGTCCCATTGACTGAAAATTTCAAATGTGATAGCATTATATCAACACATTATAAACATCGAGGTTTTAATCATGAGTACGACTTCTTCAAAAACCCTTCTGACCGAAGGCCCTATCTGGAAAAAAATGGTGTCTTTTGCTTTTCCTATTTTTCTCGGCAATCTTTTTCAGCAGTTTTATAACACTGCCGACTCCCTGATCGTCGGGAATTTTCTGGGAAGTAATGCACTGGCTGCCGTCAGCTCCTCCGGAAGTATCATTTTTCTTCTGGTGGGCTTTTTTAATGGAATTGCTATCGGCGCCGGCGTGGTGATCGCCCGCTATTACGGCGCAAGACAAACAGAAAATCTTCAAAAAGCCATACATACCACCGTTGGATTCGGTCTGATATCCGGAGTACTTCTGACCATCCTTGGACTTCTTCTGGTTCCCAAAATCCTGATTCTGATGAAGACCCCTGCCGATGTACTTCCAAACTCCATCTGCTACTTCCGGGTCTATTTTCTGGGATCTGTGGCCTTTGTCCTTTACAATAATTTTGTAGGAATCATGCAGTCTGTCGGAGACAGCAAACATCCGCTGTACTATCTGATATTTTCCTCGCTGGTCAATATCAGTCTGGATCTTCTTTTTGTCGGAGTCTTCCATATGGGTGTGGGCGCTGCTGCAGCGGCAACCATTATCTCCCAGTTTATCAGCGCATTTCTCTGCCTTAACCGGCTTACCAGAAAAAGCCCTGAAGAATACCGGGTACATATCCGCAAAATCCATCTGGATCCTTTTATGCTCCGTCAGATCATCAGCAACGGACTTCCTGCCGGTCTTCAGAATTCGATCATCTCTCTGGCCAATGTAGTCGTCCAGTCCAATATCAACAGTTTTGGAAACCTGGCGGTAGCCGGATGCGGCGCATACTCCAAGGTAGAAGGCTTCGGCTTTCTTCCTATCACCTGCTTCTCCATGGCTCTGACCACCTTTATCAGCCAGAACCTGGGAGCCGGAAAATACGACAGGGCAAAAAAAGGAGCCCGCTTTGGCATTGGGTGCAGCCTTATCATGGCAGAGTGCATCGGAATCCTTATTTATTTTGCCTCTCCGGTTCTTATCGCTGCTTTTAACAGTGATCCGGAGGTTGTGGCTTTTGGTGTCCGTCAGGCACATACCGTCACTTTGTTTTATTTTCTGCTGGCGTTTTCACATTGTCTGGCAGGTCTTCTCCGAGGAGCCGGAAAATCCATCATTCCCATGTTTGTGATGATGGTCTGCTGGTGTATCATCCGCGTGTCCTACATCACCATTGCCGTAAAACTGGTTCCTTCCATCCAGGTGGTCTTCTGGGCATATCCGCTCACCTGGACTTTAAGTTCTATTGTATTTTTGATCTTTTATCTCAAATCCGACTGGATCCATTTCAATGTTAAAAGAAACAGCCCCTGATCCATCAGAGGCTGTTTCTGAAAATACGGATTCCACACTACAGGATCCCGCATCTAAGAAAAATCATGATTCTTCCGCTTCAATCCCATCTGTTTCAATTACAAATTTCACTTTTCCGTCCATATTATCATCCTGTCCGTCAAAAGCTTTATAGGATTTGTCTGCATTTTCTACTGCTTTGATTCTTTCCATCACGGCTTTTATATCATCGTTTAACATGTCTGTGATTTTCTGTATTCCTTCTTCGTCAAACTTCTCCATGCCTTCTTTTAATTTTGTAGAGCCGTCTTTTAATTTTGTTGTTCCTGATTTCAGTTCTTTTCCGCCTGCTGCCAGCTTAGAAGTTCCATCTTTTAAGGCCGCAGCTCCATCTGCCAGCTTAGAAATACCATCACCTAAAGCATTTCCGCCTGCTGCCAATGCATTTCCTCCATTTAAGAGTTCTGTGCTGCCCTGCTCAAGCTGAGAGGCTCCGTTGTTTAAAGAAGCATTATTTGCTGTCAGTGCCTTAACACCTTTTTGAAGTTGCTGTGCGCCGATATTCAAAGCTTTGCTTCCGTCTGCCAGCTGATCGATGCCTCCACTAAGCTGTCCTGCTCCTGCAGAAAGCTGCTGGATTCCCGCATTCAAAGCCGATGCTCCATCTGCTGCAGAAGAAGCTCCTGCGTTTAATTCCTCGTTTTTGGAAACCAGTTCCGCACTTCCTGCTTTTAATTGTTCTACCGCTTTCTGCAGCTTATCAGAAAGTTCTGTCAGATTTCCCACTGATTTCATTGCCTCCGCAAAAGACTGCGTTCCTTTTTTCAAAGCTTCTGCTCCTGCTGCTGCACTGGCCGTTCCCTCTTTCATAGTATTGAGCTGTGCCTGCGCCTCTGAAAGTGCCGCATCTGCACTGGGGATCTGTCCGTTTACGGCATTCATCGCTGCCTGGATCTGCTGCAGTCCCTGGATTGCCGCATCTGCACCGCCATTATCACCGCCTGTTACCGGTACATTAATATTAGCAGAGGTCTGGACTCCTACGGAAACTCCGATTCCACCTAAGTTAGCCAGCACTGCCTGTTTCTGCTCTTCCGGAATGCCTGCGGCATCCAAAGCTGCTGCCACATTGCTGCTCTGCTGCTGATTTGCCTGTGCATTTGCCTGTTCGTTTACCAAAGCATTTTCCTGCGCGATAGCCGCATTTGCCTGTTCATTTACAGAATTTGTGTCTACCTGAGGTGCAGACTGACTATTGATCAGATTTCCTATAAGACCGGCAGCCTGACCGCTTAAGTCTCCTACTGTCTGTGCAGCGCTTTTTAACCCACTGACACTATCTCCCAGTTTTCCAGCTGCTGCCTCAGCCTGTGACATCCCCTGCTGTAAAGTTCCGGCTCCCTGGATCAGCTGACCAGCACCTTCTGTCAGGCTCTGTATTGCCTGCGGAAGCTGAGATACCTGTTCCATAGACTGATCGAGTTCCCCTTTCAGCTGACCAAGTCCCTGGTCCAGAGCAGCAGTTCCTGCTGTGTACGCCTGTACGCCTTGCTTAAGGCTTTTGGTACCTTCTTCCAACTGTGTTCCTCCGGTACTCAGCTGCTCTACACCCGTGATAAGAGCTCCTTTTTTTTCATTTAATGTTCCAATTCCTTTATTCAGCTCAGATACACCTTTTGCCACCTGATCAATACCGTTCCCTAATTGAGCCGTACCACTTGTATAAGCGCTCACGCCCTTCTGCAGCTGACCAGCGCCACCCTTCAGAGAGCTCATCCCTGCAGTCAGTTTTGATATGCCTCCCAGAAGCTCCCCTTTCTTGCTGTTCATTGTATCGATTCCGTTTTTCAGCTGACCAGCGCCATCATCAGCACTGTTCAGTCCGTTCACAAAAGTATCTGCAGAGCTGTCCAGAGTAGAAATACCCTCCTGAAGCTCTTTGCTTCCTTTGACCAGTGCCGTAGAAGAATCCGTCAGAGTATCCAGTTTTTCTTTTAAATCATCTGTATCGGTGGCATCTCCCAGATTCAGATCCTCTAAAAGTCCGGTAGTCGCCACAGTTGCTGTCATTCCCAATGAAAAATTCTGCACATCTGCCGTCAGTTCCACATAATCCGGAATTTCAATTTCATTCAGTTCTTCCATGTCCGAAAGCTTCAGGCTGTCTGCCAGTCCCGGGAATCCATAGCCTACTGCAATATCATTGCTTCCATCTGAAAGCACTTTTCCATTTACCATTTCTACATTCGTAAATGTATCTGCCGGAAGAATCATGGCCGTCATCATCATAAACGGTGTATATATTTCTTCCTTTTTTCCATTCACTTTTTCTGTTTTCTTTTCTGTGTTTTCATAGTCGATACGGATTTTTACTTTTCCACTTTTACCGGCCAGATCAGCAGCCTGGATTTCTCTTCCATCCAGATAATAAGTCAGCCTTACCGAAACCGGAAGTTCTTTCCCTGTCGTACCCTGATAATAAATGTCTTCTCCATCTGTATTCCAGGTAATTGTTCCATCTTCGTTCTGCTGAAAAGTCTCATCACCTTTTACATTTTCAATATCTGTCAGACTGCTTTTATCTTTCAGATTTTTCTCTTTTCCTTTGTTTTTCAGCCAGTTGCTGACGATTACTTCTTCTGTATTTCCATTTTCATCTGCATTTACATAAACTGTCTGTTCCTTTTCCGGCTGATCGTCCGCTGCAGCCAATGCAGGAGAAACCGGTAAAACAACTGACATCATCATTGACATACCTACCAGAAGCGCCTGTACGTTCTTCCTCTTCATGATCAAAACCTCCTATTTTCTAACTTTGAAATTTTTACTTGTTGCACAGATAACCCTGTCGAATATCCAGTACATGGCCGGTAAAAACAAAAGTACTGCACACATACTGATCAATGCGCCCCTAGCCATAAGCAGGCACAAGGAACTGATCATATCGATCTTAGAATAAATACCAACTCCAAAAGTTGCTGCAAAGAAACTGGATGCAGATACCATGACCGGCCGGATGCTGCTTTCCAGTGCAATGCTGATGGATTCTTTTTTGCTCTTTCCGCTGCCTCTTTCCTGCTCATAACGACTGGTCATCAAAATCGCATAATCTACAGTCGCTCCAAGCTGGATGGTTCCAATAACAATTGAGGCAATAAACGGAAGTTCTGTACCCGTAAGGTACGGAATTCCCATATTGATAAAAATCGCTCCCTCTATTACCAGCACCAGGATCACCGGAAGTGTAATCGATTTAAATACAAACAGAATGATCAGAAATACAGCTATAATAGAAACGGCGCTGACCACTTTAAAATCGTGATCGGTAATCTCGATCAAATCCTTTGTACAGGGTGCTTCTCCTACCAGCATTCCATTTTTATCATAGGATTTCAGGATCGTATTCAACTCATTGATCTGAACATTTACCTCTTCAGAAGCTGTCTGATATTCATTTGTGATCAGCATCAGTTCATAATTATCACTTTCCAGAATGTCTTTGATATCCTGAGGTATCATACTTTCCGGCAAAGTCGGTCCAATGATACTTTCCAGTCCCAAAACTTCCTTGACTCCATCCACCTGTTCCATTTCTTTGATCATTTTATGTTTTTCCTTACTGGATACGTTTTTATCCATAAGGATCATGTGCGCTGCACCCATATGATATTCTTCCTGAAGTTTTTCATTTGCCATAATAGACTCCAGATTTTTCGGCAGACTGGAATCCAGATTATAGTAAACAGCTGTGTTCGCCTGAAAATAGGCAAATGGAAGAAACAAAGCTACACAAAGGAAAGCAAATGCCTTATGATGTTTCACTAAAAACTCTGAGATTTTTGGAAAATCCGGTATCAGCTGTTTATGTTTTGTTTTTTCCAACGCTTTATCAAAAATCATGATCATAGATGGAAGAACCGTAACACAACAGATCACACCAAATATAACACCTTTTGCCATTACAATTCCCAGATCCAGACCAAGAGTAAAGCTCATAAAGCAAAGCGCCACAAAACCGGCAATGGTTGTAATAGAACTTCCTACTACAGATTTTATAGTAGCTGCAATTGCCTGAGCCATGGCTTCCTTATGGTCCTCTCCATAAAGCTTCCTCTGCTCCTGATAGCTGTGCCACAGGAAAATGGAATAGTCCATCGTCACACCCAGCTGAAGGACTGCACTTAGCGCTTTGGTAATGTAGGAAATCTCCCCTTTAAATATGTTTGTTCCCATATTGTAAAGAATCGCAATACCGATACTTGCCAAGAACAAAAACGGAATCAGATAAGACTCCATCGTCAGTGCCAGTACGATGCAGGACAGCAGCACGGCAATCAATACATAAATTGCAACCTCCGACTCTGCCAGGTTCTTTGTATCCGTAACAATCGCTGACATACCGCTGACAAAGCACTGTTTTCCCGCCAGCTTTCGGATATCTCCGATCGCATCCATGGTTTCGTCCGCTGAAGTAGTGGTTTCAAAAATGATAAACATCATCGTGGAATCATCTGAAAACAGTGCACTTCGTATTTTATCCGGCAGCATTTCCACCGGAACGCTTAAATCCGAAAAGCTATCGTACCATACCACCTTGGAAACGTGTTCTACGCCTTCGATTTTTTTCTTTAGCGCTGCTACATCTTTATTTTTCATACCTTCGCAAATAAACATGGAATATGCTCCGGTTCCAAATTCATCTACCAGAATATCCTGACCTTTCATCGTTTCAATATCATCCGGCAGATAATATAGTACATCATAGTTTACTCTGGTATTTATATATCCGATTGCGGATGGTATCAGAAGCAGCAGACTCAGAATAAAAATCGGAATCCGGAATTTTACAATTTTTCTTCCCAGCTTTACCATTTTGATTTCTTCCTTTCCTAATGATTTCCAAATATAGTTTATGACTTTTGGTCATTCATTGTTATAACGCAAAAATGACTTTTAGTCAATATAAAATATGACTAAAAGTCATTTTATTTTTTTATACATTATGTAGAATTTCCATTTTCCCTCTTTTGAGGTTTGACATTTTCCCTCTTACCTCTCTATAATTGTAGCGAAGGAGGCAATACAAATGAGTAAGGTAGATAATAATAAAGAGCAGAAAAGAAATTCCCTTTTGGATTCCGCTTTTACTCTGTTTATAGACAATGGATTTAATAAGACCTCCATTTCAGACATTGTATCAAAAGCAGGTGTCGCAAAGGGAACTTTCTATCTGTATTTTAAGGATAAGTATGATATCCGAAACCATTTGATCAGCCACAAAGCCAACCAGGTTTTTCAGACAGCCTGTACGGAACTGATGAAACACAAAGAATTAAAAGACTTTGAAGAGCAGGTTTTATTTATCATTGATAATATTTTAGATCAGTTCGCACAGAATCATAATCTGGTACTACTGCTGTCCAAACATTTAAGCTGGGGATTTTTTACAGATTTTTTGGCTGTTGCACCAAGCGAAAACAGACCTTCCATATATACGATCTATCAGACTATGCTGGCTCATGCTTCTCACACCTATCGTACCCCGGATCTGATGATGTATATGATCATCGAACTGGTCAGCGGCACCAGCTACAATACGATTCTTTATGAGCAGCCTCTGTCTCTGGAGAAAATAAAAAAACCGCTCTATGAAGTTGTGAAGGGAATTTTTGTACAGTTTCGAGAATAAACTTCAAGAAAAACAAAAGTCTATGAACAGATCCTTGTCGATCTGTCCATAGACTTTTTGTTTTAAATGATTCTGTTATTTCTTAGAATTTGCCTTCTTTCGCAGCTTCCTCAATGGAAACAGCTACAGCTACAGTCATACCAACCATCGGGTTGTTACCTGCGCCGATCAGACCCATCATTTCTACGTGAGCCGGTACGGAAGAAGAACCTGCAAACTGAGCGTCAGAATGCATACGTCCAAGTGTATCTGTCATACCGTAGGAAGCAGGACCTGCTGCCATGTTGTCCGGATGAAGGGTACGTCCTGTACCGCCGCCGGATGCAACGGAGAAGTATTTTTTGCCTTTTTCGATGCACTCTTTTTTGTATGTTCCTGCAACCGGATGCTGGAAACGAGTCGGGTTTGTAGAGTTACCTGTGATAGAAACGTCTACGCCCTCTTTCCACATGATCGCAACACCTTCCGGAACACTGTTTGCACCGTAGCAGTTAACTTTTGCACGAAGTCCCTCAGAGTAGGATTTGCGGAATACTTCCTTAACTTCGTTTGTATATGGATCATACTCTGTCTCAACATATGTAAATCCATTGATTCTTGCGATGATCTGAGCTGCGTCTTTTCCAAGACCGTTCAGGATAACGCGAAGTGGTTTCTGACGAACTTTATTTGCTTTTTCAGCGATACCGATCGCACCTTCTGCTGCTGCGAAGGACTCATGACCTGCCAGGAATGCAAAGCACTCTGTCTCTTCTTCAAGAAGCATTTTTCCAAGGTTACCATGGCCAAGACCTACTTTACGTGTATCTGCAACAGATCCCGGAATACAGAAAGCCTGAAGGCCTTCTCCGATAGCTGCTGCTGCATCTGCTGCTCTTCTGCATCCTTTTTTGATTGCGATAGCTGCACCTACAATGTAAGCCCAGCAAGCGTTCTCAAAACAGATCGGCTGGATGCCTTTGATCTGATCATAAACGTTCAGACCTGCATCTTTAGTGATTTTTTCTGCTTCTTCAATGGAAGCAATTCCATAACTGTTTAAAACAGAATTGATCTTATCAATTCGTCTCTCGTATGATTCAAATAAAGCCATTTACTTATCCTCCTGATTTTTTCATCTGATATGCTGCTCACAATGATCCAGCATTAAAATGTCGTGAGATCCTGTGATCACTCTTTTCTTGGGTCGATGATCTTAACCGCATCGTCAACACGGCCATACTGACCTTTTGCTTTTTCCCATGCAGTATTCGGGTCATCACCTTTTTTGATGAAATCAGTCATTTTTCCAAGGCTTACGAACTGATATCCGATGATCTCATCATCCTCGTCAAGAGCGATACCTGTTACATAACCCTCTGCCATTTCCAGATAACGAGGTCCTTTTTTCAGAGTTCCGTACATTGTACCAACCTGAGAGCGAAGTCCTTTTCCAAGGTCCTCAAGACCAGCACCGATCGGAAGTCCATCCTCAGAAAATGCAGACTGAGAACGTCCATAAACGATCTGAAGGAACAGCTCTCTCATAGCTGTATTGATCGCGTCACAAACAAGGTCTGTGTTCAGCGCTTCCAGTACAGTACGGCCTGGAAGAATTTCAGAAGCCATAGCTGCGGAATGAGTCATACCGGAGCATCCGATTGTCTCTACCAGTGCTTCCTGGATGATACCCTCTTTTACATTCAGAGTCAGCTTACATGCGCCCTGCTGCGGTGCACACCAGCCGATACCATGTGTCAGACCGGAAATGTCTTTTACTTCTTTTGCCTGTACCCATTTTGCTTCTTCCGGGATAGGAGCAGCTCCATGATGAACGCCCTGTGCCACTGGACACATTTCTTCTACTTCGCGTGAATAAATCATTGTAAAACTCCTTTCAAGTGTAGATTTACTTTAATGCTGTTAAGTCTCCCTTAACAACCTTATCATATTTTCTCATAAAACCGCCCAATAGTCCAGTCAAAATTTGTAAAAAAATATGAGGATTTCCTGTCATTTCTTATAATTTAAGCCAATATTCTCCAAAAGCCATACTGGAATCTATTCTGATAATATGGTAAACTAAAAAATATTATGTGTTTAAGGAGAATTCTATGTCAAAAGACCATACTACTGCGCTTCCGCCCTCTTTTCTATCGTCCCGGCTCCAGATTTTAAGTGGAAGTGCTCTTAAAATGATTGCTGTGATCACCATGCTTATCGATCACAGTGCCTGCATACTTTTAAGCCTTTATCCGCCGGCTCTTACGCCTCTCTTTCACATCGGGCAGACCGGATACAGCCTTTATCGTATCTGCCGTGATATTGGGCGAATAGCCTTTCCCATTTACTGTTTTCTTTTGCTGGAAGGCTTTCTCCATACCAGAAACCGCAAAAAATATGGGAGAAATCTTTTGATTTTTGCTCTGATCTCCGAACTTCCATGGAACTATATGTTTGCAGATACGTGGCATTATGAAAAGCAAAATGTTTTTTTCACCCTGCTTCTGGGATACCTTGCCTTTTGTGCTCTGGAATACTTTAAAGACAGACGAGACATGCAGCTTTTATCTATGATCGGACTTCTCGCTGTCTCTGTTTTTTTGAAGGCAGACTATGGCTGGAAGGGATATGTTTTTCTTTTGATCATGTATCTTCTTCGCAATGAAAAAGCTCCCCAGGCAATCATAGGGAGCTGTTGGCTTGCTTATGAGTGGAAAGCCTGCTTTGCCTTCCTTCCAATCAATATGTATAACGGGCAGCGGGGCTTTATCCGCGGAAAAGCTGCCAAATATTTCTTTTATGCATTTTACCCGCTGCATATCGTCATTCTTGTCATTCTGCGCAGGATACTGTTCTGATATTACCAGGGCAGGTATTCTCCGCTGGATTCATCAAAGTAATACCAGCTATTTCCTCTTCCTATAGGGAGTCCTTCACCGCCTGCTTCCTGGTAGGGGATATCGCTTTGTATTCCGCCGTCCCAGCTGTACAGGCCGTAAGGATCGTTGATGCCTTCTGCTTCTCCTGCCGCCTGTGTGGGAGTTACTTTCCCTGGCGTTACTGCACATGCGAAAAACAGAACTGCCTTTTTCATCATACGAATCTCTCCTTTAAATAATTTATAAAAGGATTATATTACGGCAATTCTGTTTCTCTATAATTTTTATTTTACTTATTTCTTGGAAACCACTTCATTTTTATTTTTGTAAATACTGTCTGCAGGAACGCAGCCTCTGACGGAAGAAAGAGGATAAATGTTGCTGTTTCTTCCGATCACGGTACCTGGATTCAGTACGGAACCGCATCCCACCTCTACATGGTCTCCCAGCATAGCCCCGAATTTCTTAAGTCCTGTCTCGATTTTTTCTTCTCCGTCTTTTACAACAACAAGCTGCTTATCTGATTTCACGTTGGAACAGATGGATCCGGCTCCCATATGGGACTTGTATCCCAGAACCGCATCTCCCACATAATTATAATGGGGAACCTGTACACAGTTAAAAATCACTACATTTTTCAGTTCTGTGGAGTTTCCCACCACGCAGCCTTCGCCTACGATCGCATTTCCACGGATAAAAGCACAGTGACGCACTTCTGTATCCTTTCCAATGATCGCCGGACCGTTTATACAGGCAGTCGGCGCTATTTTTGCAGATTTGGCGATCCAGATATCGCCCTCTTTGTATTCATATTCCTCAGGATCCAGTGTTTTTCCCAGCTTCAGAATAAAATCTTTGATCTCCGGAAGTACTTCCCAGGGGTACGTCTTGCCTTCAAAAAGTTCTGACGCAATGGTTTCCTTAAGATCCAAAAGCTTTTCAATTGTAAAATCCTTCATCATCCTTATTTTCCTCCTCGTTTTGAAGCTGCAGGCTTCTTATAATTTTCTGCGGCGGCATCAAAAAACTGCCTGAGCGCATACTGATAGTTGCTGTTTTCCACCTGCGCTGTCCGCACTCTTACAAAATGCTCCAGCTTATCCATATACTCCTGAGATGTGATCCTTCCTTCTGCCACATAAGTCAGACCTTTTTCCCAGCTTGCGGTAAGCTCCGGATTTAAAAGCTGACGGATGGAACAATTGACCACATCGAAGATCATTTCCCCCAGAAGCGTCGGTGTGATAACCTGTGTTTTTTTGTTCAGAGAAAGGTACTTGATCGTAAACAGTTTTTTCAGAATCTCTGCTCTGGTAGCGCTGGTACCAATGCCGCTTCCCTTGATCTGCGCTCTCAGTTCCTCGTCCTCGATCAGCTGTCCTGCATTTTCCATTGCCAGGATCATGGAACCGGAATTGTAACGCTTCGGAGGAGAGGTTTCTCCCTCCTTGATATTCAGGGAATCCACAGAAAGTATATCACCCTTTTTCAGCTTCTGCAACGCTGCAAGAAGAATCTCATTGCAGGAGCTGTTTTCTTCTTCCTCGGTATCTGTATTTTTCTCAGATGCCTTTCGGGCTGCAAAAGAGTTGGAAGCGATCTTCAGATAGCCTTCACTCTGCAGCACACGAAACGAAGAAAAGAAAGCCTCATTTCCCATCATAGTTGTCAGATTGACTTTCTGATACACTGCCGGAGGATAAAAAATACACAGAAAACGGCGCACGATAGTCTCATAGACTCTCTGGGATGTCTGAGACAGGGTGTTCAGTACATTCAGTCCCTGTCCGGTAGGAATGATGGCATAATGATCCGTAATCTGCTTATCGTTGACATACCTGGTCTTTGCGATGTTTTTGTAGGATCCCATTTCCAGGACTTCGTCTGCCGCACCATTGATCTGTGGATAACGCCGTAATCCGGAAATATTTTTATAAATTTCCTTTGCCACAGCCGTGGATAATACTCTGGCATCTGTTCTCGGATAAGTAACAAGCTTTTTTTCATAAAGCTCCTGCACAACCCGGAGAGTTTCGTCCGGACTGATCTTGAACAGCTTGGAGCAGACGTTCTGAAGCTCTGCAAGGTTAAAAAGAAGAGGGGGATTTTTATTTTCTTTTTTTCGTTCCACCTTTTCCACACGACAGGACAGCGGCTGTTCCTGACTCAGAAATCCGATCAGCTCCTGTGCATGTTTTTTTTCTTTAAATCCGTTTTCTTTATACAGATAAGGAGACTGAAAATACCGGCTCCCCTCTGTCGCTCTCCATTCTCCGTCAAAATGTTCCCCTTCCAGAGAAATGCTGCTCAGCACCCGGTAAAAAGGAGTTTTTACAAAAGAGCGTATCTCCCGTTCTCTTCGGACAACCATTCCCAGAACACAGGTCATGACACGCCCTACGGAAATAGCCTGATATTTTGTTTTCAGGTAATTGGATACGCTGTTTCCATACCGGAGCGTCAACACTCTGGAGAAATTGATCCCCATAAGATAATCTTCTTTTGCCCGCAGGTATGCCGAAGCAGAAAGATTATCGTATTCTGATATATCTTTTGCTTCCCGTATCCCTCTTAAGATCTCCTCCTCTGTCTGGGAGTCGATCCAAACCCTTTTCTGTTTTTTATCATGAACGCCTGCCATCTGTGCGACCAGACGGTAGATATATTCTCCTTCCCGTCCGGAGTCGGTGCATACATAGATCGTATCCACATCCGGGCGGTTCAGAAGTCCCTTTACAATATGAAACTGTTTCTGGACAGAGGGGATCACCTCATATTTAAATTCACGCGGCAAAAAAGGCAGGGTATCAAAACTCCACCTTTTGTACCTGATATCATATTTTTCAGGATAGCTCATAGTGACCAGGTGTCCCACACACCAGGTCACTACAGAATCTTCTGATTCCAGATAGCCATCCTTTCTCTGTCCGTTGATCTTCAGGGCTTTTGCAAACTCCTGCGCCACACTTGGCTTCTCTGCTATGTATAAAGCTTTTCCCATTACTGATCTGCACTCATCCTTTTCAGCGGCCATGCAAGAAGAACTGCACCGCCTAACATATTTCCGATGGTGACCACCAGCATACTTTTCAACATGGCAGTCAGGGAAATTCCAGGCGCTGCAAATGCCGCTACAGTAAAGATACCCATATTGGCGATGCAGTGTTCAAATCCACTGACTACAAATCCGGAAATGCACATGATGATCATCAGGATCTTTGCCGTCTCACTTTTCAGCTTAATTCCGCAAAGTACACCGAGACATACAAAGAAGTTACATAAAATTGCGCGGAAAAACATTTCACTGACCGGAATCGAAAGCTTGGCTCCAATAAAACCGGCAAAATAATCTTTTGTTCCTGCTGCTCCCGCCCATACAAAGATCAGGGAAAGGATCACACAGCCCACAAAATTGCCAATATAGCTTATGAGCCATACTTTTCCCGCATCTTTCCAGGAGACCTTTTTATCATAGGCTCCAAATGCCATGACCAGATTGTTTCCGGTAAACAGTTCCCCGCCCACAAGAGAGATCAGAAGAACTGCAATGGCAAACACCACTGCTCCCAGAAATTTCCCCCATGCCGGTTCCTCTGCCGCAGAAAAAATATTTCCCACAACATTGGAAAAGATCATAGCAACAACGATGAAAAACCCGGCCATTACCGCTCTCATAAAGTATTTCCCAAAATCATTGTTTAATAGTTTTGCTTTTGCAGCTGCCGCCCCCGACAGTTTTTGTACATCTTCAAAGTTCATCTGTACACACCCCTTTCATGAAAGTGGTCTCATTATATCATGAATCCCCAGTGCCCTCAACCTGAAATATTTTCTCGTTGGGTTCCCGGGGATTCCAGTCATTTTTTCTCTTTTCTCTCTTTCAGCAAAGAAGAGATGGTATTATACAATAATTTCATGTCTACCGGCTTTGCAATATGTCCATCCATTCCCGCATCTATAGAGGCCTGTACATCTTCTGCAAATGCATTTGCTGTCATCGCAAGAATAATCATGGATCTGGCATCCGGATGATCCAGCTTACGGATTTTCCTTGTGGCCTCATATCCATTCATCACCGGCATCTGTATGTCCATAAAAATCGCATCATAAGTACCGGGTTTCGCCTGTTTAAACTCATTTATCGCCTGCAGGCCGTCTGTTTTTACTGTAAATGTAGCTCCACGCATCTGAAGAAGTTCTCCAAGGATTTCTGAATTGATCTCGTTATCTTCTACGAGGAGGAAATGACAGCCTGTCAGATCCTCGTCTTCAATTTCCGGAGTATTTTCTTTCTGTTCCTCTTCCGGTGATTCTGCCAGCTCAAATTCCAATTCAATCTCAAATCTTGTTCCCTGCTGCGGTTTACTGCTTACACGGATTTCTCCTCCCATCAGATCTACAAGACCTTTTGTGATACTCAGTCCCAGTCCGGTTCCTTCTACCTTTGTCACCCGGTCACTTCGGATAAATGGTTCAAAAAGATGACTCATAAACTTTTCTGTCATTCCGATCCCGGTATCCTGAACGGTAAAGCGATATCTGACATGCTGTTTTTCTCTTGGCTCAAGTTCTTCCGTACGAAACAGAACTGTCCCGCCTTCCATCGTAAACTTAAGGGCATTGCTCAGAAGATTGATCAGGATCTGTTTGATCCTCAGCGCATCTCCATAAAATCTTTCATGTTCAAAATCGTCTGTCTCTATCTGAAAATGCAGCCCTGCATTATCTGCCGGTGAAGTCATGATAGAAGAAATATGATCGACAAGTTCTTCGATCCGGATCATCTGATGGTTCAGGTGAATCTTTGACTGCTCGATCTGACTCATATCCAGGATATCATTGATCAGACTGAGCAGATGCTGGGAAGAAACTGAAATTTTATGAAGATAATCTTCAATCTTATCTCTGTTTTCCAGATTTGCAAGGGCCAGTGTTGTCATTCCCACAATGGCATTCATCGGAGTACGGATGTCATGGCTCATAGAAGAAAGGAAATCACTTTTGACCCGACTGGCCTTTTTTGCTGCTTTCAGTGCTTTTTCCAGTTCCTCTTTTGTTTTCCGCTCTGCTTCCAGTACGTCCGTTACATCCGAACGGATAAAGCACAGGCGTCCCAGACGGCGGTCAATAACGGAAATGATCATATTTTTTGTCCGGATCTCTCCTTTTGCATTCTTCACAGAATGTGCAAATGAAAAACTGTCTTTCTCCTTCAGCCGCTCCATCATCCGGGAAGGTTCAAACATCTCCGCCACATATTCCTTTTGGCTCTGGATCACAGTCTTTTCGATTACTTTTCGCCTTCTGTCTGAATTCTGTCCTTTATTTTCACTGATGTTGTCGTCCCCTCCGCTTACGATCTCATAAGTGTCATCAAGCAGGTTTATATTGGCCACCAGATCATAACTTGTAGACGAAAGCTGCATAAAAATTCTTTCACGGATGGTCTTTTCTGTAATATCCGTAATCGTAAGGATACCTGTTACATCTCCGGTATCCGGTGTCTCTACAAGAGTCACCTTAAACTGCACGTATTTCCCGGCTTTCTGATTGGGAAGCTGTATAAAACATGGCATCAGTATTTCTTTGATTCCTTCATCAAACGCTCTCTGAGAAGGCTCGTTCAGATATTTGGAATAAAATTCCCTTCGCTCCTCCTCATCTACGATCAGAGTTCCGATCCCGACAAAAAAATCCTCCCTGACATCTCCAAAGGTTTCAAGAAGTCTGGAATCTGTATGATCTACAACTTCATATATTTTATTCTTTGTGATATTACAATGTCCCAGGATCAGAGCATCCGGTCCCGCCATCAGATAATGCTGGTGGATCTGTTCGATATACTGCTGCCGTAACTGCTCCTGCATTTTTTTCTCTGCAGTAATATCATGGTAATCTGCATAAACCCGGGCATCTCCTCCATCACACTGAATCACGGAAAACTTTACATTGACCCAGATATATTCTCCATTTCCCTTTTTCAAACGGTACTGCAGTTCATATTTTTCTTTTCGTTCCTGAATACATTTATCCAGATTTTTTCTTACATAATCTCTGTCATCCGGATGCACACCGCTCAACGCATCCTGCTCATACATTTTCCAGGCTTCTTCTTTGGACATATCCATCATTTCAGAAAAACCATCCGACAGGTATTCCGGTTTCAGTTCTCCCCCCACCTCATGATGTACCACCGCCATTCCGCCGGGAAGATATTTTACCACCATCTGAAAATACTGTTCCAGGCGTTCTTTTTGTCTGCGGCTTTCTACCTCGTCTGTGATATCGCGGACAAACTTCACACAGGCAGGAGTCCCGTCCCAGTCCATTTCACAGAATCTTGCAGAAAAAAAGCGGCCATTATCTTCATATGTTACTTCCTGATGAATATCAAAAGCATCTCTTTTTTTCAGCGTGCAGAATTCACAGGGTTCCGACTTTCCATGCAGGATCTGATAACATTTTTTTCCTACTCTGCTTTCTTCCTGGAAAAACCCGTTTTTCAGTTCATTTGTATAAAGCAGATTATAATTTTCTTTGCTGATCACATAAATATCGTCTACTATTTCTTCTGCAATGCTCTGAAACAATCTTTTTTCCGAAGATATTTTCTGCAGGTCACCCGTCATATTTTTTCCTCTACTTTCTTAACCCTCTTGATATTTACGAATCGCCTGAATATGTTCCTCATAACATTTTTCCAGTTTTGGCAGGATCTTTGCAGCACCCTCTGCATCACCAGCTCTTAAACATTCTGTCATTTCACTGGCAGCCTTATAGAGTTTATCAAAACTTAAATTCATACAAACACCTTTCAGTGTATGAACTGCACGAAATGCCGTCTCCAGATTTCCCTGTTCCCATGCCTGAAGCATATCCTGATAACTTGTGTCTTTTAAAAATAACAGGACAAATTTTTCAATCCGTTCTTCTTTTCTCAGCCGTTCTCTGATATCCTGATAATTTCCCGCAATCTCCTGATATAACTCTTCCAGCATCATACTTCCTTCCTCCATTATTCCTCAAATGATGGATCGATCGGTGAAATGGTAGTCGGCGCATTGGAGGTACAGTTTTTCTTATCATAAAAAACATAACATCCCTGTCCTTTGCGCTTTGCAGCAAACAAAGCCAGATCTGCACAGTGATACAGATCACTGTATTTCCGTCCCTCTGTTGTCGTCTTTGCGATTCCCATACTTACCGAAAGTTTAAAGCCATCATATTCTCCTGTCATGGCTGAAAAGATCCGGCTGACCGCCTGCTCAATATTTCTGTCATAGCGCACAAACAGAAGGAATTCATCCCCGCCGATGCGGGCTGCAAGATCATCCGTTCTTATGTTGGATTTCAGACGTTCTGCAAGGTATTTCAGGACACGGTCTCCAAATACATGGCCGCGTTCATTATTCACTGTTTTAAAATAATCCAGGTCAAATATAATCAGAGCATATTCGTTTTCCGGATAAGTATACAACATATGAATAATTTCTTTTTTCGCATAAGCCCCGTTCAGCAGATTTGTCAAAGGATCCATGGATGCCAGTTCTTTCAGTCGCTTCAGTTCTTTTTGCTCTTCCTGGATATCCACAATCTTTCCTATAGCTCCACTGTACTCCGTTTTGTCCCCATGCGACCACAACGCGCGGCTGATAATACGGCTGAATCTTGTTGCCCCCTCCACATTCAGTTCCACCTCATATTCTACAATAGGACTGTCCGGAGTCGTACAGCGGAGGATCTGATCCAGCTCGATCATTTTTTCTTTGCTGATGATCGACAATAATTCCTGATTTTCTGATGGATTCACAATAAAACGTGAAATCCCCAGTTTTTCTGCCCCCCAGTCTGATATGGTGATCATGGAAGGCACCACCGAATATTCAAACTGGATCTCTGATGCCATGGATGCAAAAAACTGAAATTTAATTCGTTCTTCTTCCAGCATACTTAAAGTCCGGTTAGAAGATGCAAGTTCTTTATGAGAGAGGAGTCGTTCTACTATGTTATGAATTTCTTTTTCGCTGCCCCTGTTCAGGGAATTGATCGACAGTTTTTCCTGAATATGATCCGCAATATCACTGAGACACTCCAGCAGCAAAGGATGAAAGGAACCACATTCCCCGTTCAATATCATACTGAGCGCTTTTTCATGAGAAAATGCTTTTTTGTAAACACGTTCGCTGATCAGGGCATCGTAAGCATCTGCCAGGGAAACAGCCTGAGCGGAAATAGGAATTTCCTCTCCTTTCAGTCCGTCCGGATATCCTCTTCCGTCATAGCGTTCATGGTGCCATCGACAGATTTCATAAGCCACCTTTACCAGTGGCTCGTCTTTGTGCAGCGGCAGATTTTCCAGCATATCCGCTCCTACCGCCGAATGGGTTTTCATAATTTCAAATTCTTCTTCTGTCAAACGTCCCGGCTTGTTTAAAATATTCTCAGAAATAGAAATTTTTCCAATATCGTGAAAAGCCGCCGCCTTACTGATCATGGAAATTTTGGCTGTATCCAGGTCATAAGCGTCTGTTTTTTCTCTCAGGCGTTTCAGCAAAAGCTCTGTCATAGTTCCAATGTGCAGTACATGAAGCCCGCTTTCGCCATTACGGAACTCTACAATATGGCTCAAAATAGATACCATAAGTGTATTGCTCTTCTCGCTTTCATACATCTGATCCGCAACCATGGAGATCAGTTTTTTCTGCTTGGAATACAGCATGATCGTATTGATCACCCGCCGACAGACGATCACCTCGTCAAATGGACGGCTGATGTAATCGGTGGCTCCCAGTTCATAAGCCCGTTCCACGACAGAATGTGAATTCTCTGCCGAGATCATAATCACCGGTATCTCCTCGATCCAATGGTATCTGCTCATCATTGCAAGCACTTCGAATCCATCCATTTCCGGCATTACAATATCAAGCAGTACAAGCGAGATTTCTGTTCCATAGGAATGCAGCAGCTGTACTGCCGCAATTCCATTATCTGCCTCCAGAATCTCATACTGCTCACTGAGCATATCCGCCAGGATCGCACGGTTCATTTCCGAATCATCTACGATCAAAATCTTATTAATTTTTCTTTTATCATACATGTTCTCTTTGCTTCCTCTCAAAAAGAAAATCTTCACTTGCCCTTTTCTATTCTGAGTGTAACACAAAGTCTGTTAAATGTATACTATAAGTATCTATTTTTAAACTTCGAACAAGAATAAATGTTTCCGCTTCCTTTTCGCACAAACCCGTATACGGTAATCCTGTTTTCTCTGGCCAGACGGACAGCCGCCTCTGTTACTGCCGCTCTGGATACAACGACCCGAACCCCGGTCCGTATGATCTTTTCAAGATAATCTGCGGAAATTCTCCCACTGGTAAAGATTGCTCCGTTTTGGGGCGAAATATCCTGAAGCAGCATAGATCCCGCAACCTTATCCAGTGCATTATGTCTTCCAATATCTTCAAACCGGCACCGTATCTCTCCCTCTTTCCAGAACACACAGGAATGTGCGCAGCCAGTTTCCCGAAACAGTTCTCCCGGCTGCTCAAAAATCTGATCTGCCACAGAAAAAAGTTTTTCCGGATCTGAGACCACTTCATCCTGTACCGCACTTTTCTCCGTCTGAATATTTTTCAGGAACTCATTTTCTGCGTTTCTCTGTTCCGGCGCTTTATTTATCTTTACATGAATTTCCTGCTGCTCTTCCAAAACTGTAATATCTTCGATCTGCTGTCTTCTCTGAATCAGATCACCTGTGTGAAGGCGCCCTGTGATCAGCTCCTCCAGATCCTCCGGCGTACAGCTTACTCGAAATTCCTTATTTCCATTAAGGTAAACCTGATAAACTGCTTCCAGGGCAACCTCATCCTCGCAGGAAACCGTTTTTCCGTTTTTAATTTTGCTGATGGAGATGCTTTCTTTTTTCATTTGTCTGCCCTTTCCGAATATATGCAGGAAATCTGTTGAAAAAACTTTTTTATCCTGTTATAATATCTGAATGTATGATTTATGGATGTCGTTGGGTAACTGGTGTGCCCCCTGGTCTTCAAAACCTGTGCTGGACGTTAAGAGCGCCCTGGGTGAGTTCGATTCTCACAGGCATCCGCCAAAAAAACTGTTTACAATGCTTCCCGCAGTTCTCCTGCAAACTCCTGTTTTTCCTCTGAGGAAATCGTCCTCATTTCCAGCATTACCTTATCATTGCTGATATGAGCGATCACAGGTATCGGAAGCTTTCTGAGTCTGACTGCCAGTTCCTGCGCAGTCTCTTTTTTTGGGAATATCCCAACCGCATAGTCCGGCATCACTTCTCCGGGAAGAGATCCTCCTCCCACTGCAGACAGACTTTTTTCCACAGTAATCTCTCCGGCATAACCACAGGAATCCAGTTCCCAGGCAATCTCTTCTGCCTGCGTCAGAAGTTCTTCTTCTGTTCTCGCGATCATTCTCAGTACCGGGATGTTTTCCCAGCAAGCCTCCTCATTCAGGTATTCCCGAAAAGTTGCCTCCAGCGCTGCTGTAGTGAATTTGTCCAGGCGGAGCGCCCGCATCAGCGGATGATTTTCCATTGCCTGTATATATTTCTTCTTCCCTGCAATGATCCCTGCCTGAGGTCCTCCCAGAAGCTTGTCTCCGGAAAAACACACCACATCTGCTCCCTGGTTCAGCACTTCCTGCACGGTAGGCTCATGTGCCAATCCATATTTTTCCAGATCAACAAGAACGCCGCTTCCCAGATCTACGATCACCGGAAGCTTCTTTTTTTCACCCAGATCCGCCAGTTCTTTTATGGAAACGTCCTCGGTAAAGCCTACGATTTTATAATTGCTGGTGTGCACCTTAAGAAAGGCTGCCGTTTCCTCATTCACAGCCTGCTCATAATCAGAGATTCTTGTCCGGTTGGTGCAGCCTGTTTCTCTTAAAACTGCGCCGCTCTGTTCCATGACCTCAGGGATACGAAAATGCCCTCCAATCTCGATCAGCTCACCTCTGGAAACAATCACTTCTTTTTTTTCTGCCATGGCAGCCAGGATCAGAGCGACTGCCGAGGCATTGTTATTGACTGCCACTGCTGCTTCCGCTCCCGTCACCTGACAGATAACTTCTGCATAATGAGCCTGGCGTTTTCCCCTTTTCCCTTTTGAAAGGTCATACTCCAGATTGGAATAGCCTGTCATGGATTCCATCACTGCCAGCATCTGTTTTTTTCCAAGAGGCGCCCGTCCCAGATTCGTATGAAGAAGAATCCCTGTGGCATTAAAAACCCTCTGAAAGGAAGGTTCGGAAGTTTCCTGTACTCTTTTTTTTATGCAGTCTGTCACATAAGAGGTAATTGCGGACGTTTCCCATTGTACAGTCTCCTCTTTCGCCATAAGAACCTTATCCCGGAAGTCTTCCAGCTCCTTCCGTATGATTTCTGTAACTCTTTCTCTTCCATATTCGCTGCAGAGCTTCTCTGTTTCTTTCAGCGACAGGAGATGATCCACTCTTGGAATTTTTCTTAATATTTCATTTTTATTCATATATTTTCGTTTTCTTATTTCAGAATCAGGAATTTCTCCTGTTTTTCAGTTACTTTTCCGATCATGGCAGAAGGCAGTTCAAGAGTATTCAGTCTTTTCAGAAGCTCAGGAGCCTCTTCCTCCGATACAGCGATAAGCAGTCCTCCTGAGGTTTGGGGATCATAGATCAGATCCTCCTGCCAGGTTCCTGAAATCCGGCTTTCCACATCTTCTTCCAGATACTCTCTGTTCCGGTATGCGCCTGCCGGGATCAGTCCCATTTCTGTATAAGCCTGTACTCCCTTCAGAACCGGAAGACTTCCGGTATCCAGGATCAGGGTTTTTTCGCTTCCCTTTGCCATTTCCATGGCATGTCCCGCAATACCAAATCCTGTAATATCCGTACAGCTGTGAATGGAAAATCCAGCCGCAATATCTCTTGCATAGCGGTTCAGATACGTCATATTTTTTACCGCAGCTTCGATCTCATCCTCTGAGGCAAGCTCTCCTTTGATTGCTGTAGAAAGGATACCTGTTCCAAGTGGTTTGGTAAGGATCAGCACATCTCCGGCTTCTGCTCCATAATTCTTCCACATAAGCTTCGGATCTACAAATCCGCTGACGCACAGACCGTACTTCGGTTCATTGTCAGATATCGTATGCCCTCCCGCAAGCACTGCTCCGGCTTCAATCACTTTATCCGCTCCGCCCTTCAGGATCTCTCCAAGGATCTCTATATCCAGGCAGTCCGGAAATGCAGCCAGATTCAGCGCCACCTTCGGCTCTCCGCCCATGGCATATACATCACTGAGGGCATTTGCCGCAGCAATCTGTCCAAACAGATACGGATCATCCACAACCGGGGTAAAAAAGTCAACCGTCTGGATCATTGCCAGATCGTCATTAATTTTATAGACCGCAGCATCATCTGAGGTCTCTGTTCCCACTAAAAGCATGGGATCACTGAATTTCGGCAGCTTACCCAAAACTTGGGCAAGGGTCTCAGGACCTTTTTTAGCCGCTCAGCCGGATGTACTTGACATCTGCGTTAAACGAATCTTGTAGTCACTCATGCTTTCACCTCCTTACACTCTGCAGAAGAGGATTCCTTCAGAATCCTTCCTTCCTCTGTTTTTCTTGTAAAACCATTTTTATCGAAATGCTCCAGAAGAGCCACCGCAACTTTCCGGGAGCAACCCAGATAATCTCTGTACTCTCCAAGGGCAATGATTTCTTTCTTCTGTGCCATTTCCCGGAAAGCCTCTTTTCCTCTTTCGTAGTAATCTCTGTGGATACAATACTGCTCGTCCAGACGGATCAGGCTCTTTTTATTGAGAAGAGAGGTGAATACCGGTTTGAATTTCTTCTGGCTTCTGTGTTCTTTCAGGTACAGCTCTGTGGCAAGAGGGGCAAATCCGGATTCCAGATAGTGAGCAAGAATCTCCTGTATCATGGCATCCTCATCTTCCTTCAGCACCACCTTAAAACGCTTTTTGCTGACACAGCCGTTTTCTTCCTTGATGATTTTTTGTTTTTTGAGTACCTCCAGTATCTCGTCTGTGATCCTGGAATTTTCCAGCTTCATTCTGCTGCGCAGCTCCTCGATTCCCATTCCTTCTTTCAAAGGACAGGCTTTGTGAAAATCATCCAGGATACGCTCTGTTTTTCTGCGGTAGAAATCCATTTCGTCTCTGTGGATGTAGAGTCCCTCTTCCAGACAGACCAGAATTCCTTTTTCTGCCAGCTTTGCCGCTGTATTCTTCAGTCCGGATCTGTCCAGGGAATTCCTTCCTGCCAGTTCCTCCAGAGGATAAAAGCAGCCTCTGTGCTCCAGAATCGAAGTTTCCAGCAATTCCTCACCGGTTCCCTTTTCTTTGATCCGGCAGGCCTCCAGGACTTTTTGATCCTTTCTTTTATGTTTGCGGGGGCAGGCATCCAAAATACAGCCCCCTCCAATGGTTTCCGCCGGAGAATAAAAGCGGATCACAAAACGATCGCCTTTTTCCATTACCGTATACTCCTCCAGACGCAGCTGGGCGTAACAGGTTTCTCCTGCTTTCAGTTCTTCCCGGTCAAGAAGGATTACCTTTCCCAAAAGCTCCTTTGTCCCATGATAGATGTGGACTCTGCTTCCGTTTTTTACCACACGCTCTGTATGGCGCAGGACAGTCAGAGACACATCCGCCATCATAGAAGGATACATACTGTTTTTAAAAGCGATCACATCGCCCCTTGAAATCTCCTCTTTTTTACGGTCAGGAAGATTCAGCGCCACGCGCTGTCCTGCATGAGCAGTCTCTACTCCCTGCTCATGTACCTGAATACTTCGGATCTTTACCGGAACGTTTTCCGGATAGAGGAACGCCTCCTGTTCTTTTTTTATTTTTCCGCCAAGAAGCGTACCGGTGACAACCGTTCCAAACCCTTTCAGCGTAAATACCCGGTCTACCGGAAGCCGGAAAGCCCGGGTTTCTTTGTGATCCGGCAGTTTCTGATACATCTGATACAAAGTTTCTTTTAATTGATCCAGTCCCTGATTCCTGTATACGGATACAGGGATCACCGGAGCATTTTCCAGAAAAGTTCCTTCTGTCAGCTCCCGGATATCTTCTTCTACCAGTTCCACCAGTTCCGGATCTGCAAGGTCTGTTTTGGTGATCACAATGATCCCCTGACGGATTCCCAGCGTAGTCAGAATGTCCAGATGCTCTACCGTCTGAGGCATGATTCCCTCATCGGCAGCAACCACCAGCATCACAATATCCATTCCGCCTACACCAGCCAGCATATTTTTTACAAATTTTTCATGACCGGGCACATCCACGATCCCTACACGTTCTCCACCCGGAAAATCCATCCAGGCAAAACCCAGTTCTATCGTGATCCCACGTTTTTTTTCTTCTTTCAGGCGATCGGTATCCATTCCGGTCAGTGCCTGAATCAGGCAGGTTTTTCCGTGGTCTACATGACCTGCGGTTCCTATGATTCCATATTTCATGAGTTTAACCTCTGTTAAAGACCGGAGAATCTTTTCCAGTCTGTTTTTTCTATACAATCATACCACAGGCAGGGGCTTTTTACTATAGAAAAACTTGTCCGTATCTGTTTGCGCTGACGGAAATTCATCCTTTTACTTTGAATAAAGCCCCGGATAAGCCTTCCTGTCCAGCCTTAAATAAATACTATACAAGCTCATTACAAATAAGCCGATGACTGCTATAATGATCCATACTGTACGAAATGTATAATAGTCGATAAACGTTCCGATCACGTAGTTGCTTAATACGCCGATTAATCCGGCACAGCTGGTCGTAATACTTAATACTCTTCCACGATGTGTTTCCGGTATTCTTTTTGTAAGATAAGGCGTTTTTGATATGGAACCCAATATTTCACCTGTGGTAAATATAATAATCCCTGCAACCGCAATCACAAAATGATGATTTACAAAAATAAAAAAGGCAAGTCCTAATGACTCCAGCAGCTGCCCCAAATACATAATCCTGATATCGATTACTCCGGAAAACTTTCTGGTTAATATCGGCGTACCTATTACCACAACAACTGCATTAATACTTGTTAAAATTCCAAACTTAAAAGCCCCTGATCCACGAAAAGCTTCTTCCATATGTAAAGGCATCAAAAAGTTGAATTGATTATAAATCAGTGCAGCTATACCCGAAATAACAAATAACAAAAAGAATAATTTTCGTTCAGAAAAAACTTTGAATATTGATCCGGTTTCACCCTTTTCATATTCGTTCATTGATTTATGATCCCGGTCCGTAATTTTTACGTTCTTAATAAAAATCAGGAGCATCAGTGTACTGGATATGTCTGCCAGACCGTTAATAAAAAAAGACAGGCTCAAATAATCATTAAACAACATACCGCCAATGGTCGGCGCCAGAACCAGCCCTAAATTCATTGAAAGATAGTTGAGGGAATATGCCCTTTCCCGATCCCTGTAGGTTGTCAGATCAGCGATCAGCGCATCATAAGCAGGCTGTTCCATTGACTGGAATAATGAAGCAATCGCTAATAAATACAGTGTTGTCATGGACATTGGCAGGACAGCACAAACAAAATACAGACTGTTTCCGATCAGATCAAAGGTAACGATAATATGCTTTTTATTATATTTGTCAGCCAGCTTACCTCCCAGTAAATAAAACGGACCCATAACCAGAGAAAACAGCATCATATACAGACCGATCGTCTGTCCGTTCAACCCCAGTTTTTCACTCATGATCAAAGTAAGCATGGGCCAGATTAACGCCCCCATACTTGTCATGATTTTACCAAAGGCCAGCACATAGATTTCTTTTGGCAAATGAGCATACATAGAAAAATGTTTTTTCAGAAATCTCATAGAAATTATCCTCCTTACCATCCCTTTAAATTTATCAGACTACTCTAAATCAATCCAGTATCTTTGCTCTGTCTTACCATTTTCTGTTTGTTCATTTTCTAAGATTCCGCCGTTTTTTATGATGGATTTTGCAGAACCAATATTATCTTTATCACATACCATTAAGACTTTTTTGATTCCATCTCCGATATGACCGCCATGTAATAAAAGATGTTCATTCAGATAATGCCTGATATTTACCGCGCCTACAAGGATATTTCGTTCCTCATCCAAACAGAAAAATGTAGAGTCGGGAACCATACCGTCTTTCGGTTCCCTTGTTTCCAAATTGTTCAAATAGTAATCAAAGTCATCATAATTGTTTTTGAAAATAATCCCTGGTGAACGGTTCACATCATGCGTATCGTTATATTCTTTCCACTCCCTGAGCATATCAATAATCTGCTCTCTGTATTCGTAACTCCCTTTTATTAATTTCATTGACATCAAAATCCCTTCCTTTACTTCAAGTCCATAGCTTTTCCCGAATATTCTTCTCTATCTAACTCCTTGATTTCTACCATATGATCCCGACTCCCTGTCTGCAATTAATAGCGGCAACTCCAAAAGCATAATCAGAAAAACAAAAAAACAGCAGGATATCTGTTATCTTTATACAGAATCCTGCCGTTTCTGAAATCGATTTTATTGACGGAAAAACAACCTGTCTCTTTACATTGCTCTTATTTAAGGCAATATTTTGTATGGAGCAGATGATGTGCTATATGACTGTTTGGCTCCTCCAGAAACTCCTCATAGATCTTTTTGATCGCAGGATTTTCATGGGATTTCCGATAGGTAAGCTCACGGTCATGGGCAAAGGTTGCAGCTCTTCTGTTGGCATAGGCTGCCTCTCTGTCTGTATCCATAAGAAGCTTGGGCTGACCGCCTCCACTGACACATCCCTCCGGACAGGTCATTACTTCGATGAAATGAAGATCCAGAGTTCCGTTCTTTACTGCCTCCAGAACCGGGATCACATTTTTCAGTCCGGTTACAACTCCAACCTTCAGATCCAGATCGCCTACTTTTATCACAGAAGTACGGAATCCCTCTGTTCCACGAACAGCTGTTACCTCAAGATCCGGAATCGGCTGTCCGGTCACAAGCTCATAACCTGTACGAATGGCCGCTTCCATAACGCCGCCGGTAACACCGAAAATAGTTCCGGCGCCGGTATACAGACCCAGAGGCTGGTCAAATTCCTGATCCTCAAGAGCGTCCCAGTCAATTCCCATATCCTTGATAAGCCATGCCAGATCTCTGGTGGTAATGGCAACATCCACATCACGGAAACCACTGTCTTTCATTTCCGGACGCTCGCTCTCAAACTCCTTACAGGTACAGGGCATTACAGAAACGCTGAAAATATCTTCGCCTGTTTTGCCTTCCAGCTGCGCTCCGTATGTTTTGAAAATGGCTCCACCGATCTGCTGCGGACTTTTTGCCGAGGACAGATGATCGGAAAGCTCCGGATAATTATTCTCAAGGAATTTTACCCAGGCAGGGCAGCAGGAAGTAAACATCGGAAGAACGCCTCCCTCTGTTACACGCTTTACAAGTTCCGTGCCCTCTTCCATAATGGTCACATCTGCCGGGAAATTGGTATCGTACACCCGGTCAAATCCCAGTGTGTGAAGAGCTGCAGATAATTTGCCGGGTGTCAGAGTTCCCAGATCTGCGCCAAACTCTTCTGCAATAGCAACACGAACTGCCGGTGCGCACTGTACAATAGTAAATTTATTTTTATCTGCAAGAGCTTCTTTCACCTTATCCAGATTGCAGACTGCATATGCTGCGAAAAGAGGCTCCTGAACAGAATCCGGAATATTTCTTTCTTTTTTGACTCTGTCATAGGCTTTTTTTCCATGGGTCAGAATGGATACATAAGATTTACATTTCTGCACGCACTGTCCGCACATCACGCATCTGTCTGTATCAATCGTCTGAGGCTGTCCCTGCTCTCCTACAATGGCATAGGCAGGACAGACTTCTGCACATTCACGGCAGCCCGTACAGAGATTCTGATCAATTGCTACTATCATGAATTTTGTCCTCCCTTATCTCCAGTCTTTTGTCAGAAGCAGTGACTCTGCTGCCCTGATATTTTTTTCTTCCCGTTCCGCTTCCGGATCCACCAGTCTGAGAGCCTGATGAGGACAGACTTTTACGCAGGCCGGTCCGCCTTCGATCCCTGCACAGAGATCGCATTTGGATGCAAAGACTTTTGGCTCCTCAGCCATCGGCTGAGCCACCAGGCGTCCGTCTTTCGCATAAGGAAGAAGCGCAATCGCTCCAAAAGGACATGCCTGCATACAATCCTTACAGCCGATGCATTTTTCTGCATCTACAATCACCTGATGGTCAATCCTGCTGATGGCTCCCTTGCTGCACGCATTCAGACATGGCGCGTCCTCACAGTGCTTACACTGGATCGGCATACATCCCTGCTCAAATCTGGTCAGGAACAGTCTTGGGGTTACGGGAACCGTTACGGTTCCCACTGTATTTCCAACATGATTGCTTTTGCGGTTATGAACGGTAAAACAGGCCACCTCACAGGCTTTGCAGCCAGTGCATTTGGTGCTGTCTCCCACCACAAAAGATCCGATTTCTTTTTTCATCGATTATGACCTCCTATTCCTGCGGATGCGTTTCCCGATACGCATTTCTGGCAGCTTCCATACGTTTCCGTTCCATGGCATCTCCCAGTTCCTCCTCTGTTACAAGAGTCAGTGCTTCTGTAGGACAGACTCTTACACAGGCAGGCCCTCCCGGAAGTCCGTAGCAAAGGTCACATTTGTTTGCCACTTTTTTCTCGGATCCGTCTGCCTGAACTTTTCCCGTCTGTACTGTCATATTAATAGCACCAAATGGACAGGCATCCATACAGGATTTACAGCCCATGCATTTATCTGTGTCAATGACAATACAATGGTCTTTCTGGGAAATCGCCCCCACCGGGCACACTGCCATACATGCCGGATTTTCACAGTGCTTACACTGTACCGGAACACTTAAGCGTGCTGTTTTTACCATATGAAGCTTCGGATTAAAACTATAGGAATCCGGATCCACCTCAAAGATATGCTTTCCCTCATGTGCCACCACGCATCCGATCATACAGGTGCGGCATCCGATACAAAGGTCAGGGTTCCCTTTTACAAAGTAATTCATGATTCTGCCCCCTTTCCTGTATCGATACCCATCTGGGCGCGGATATCATCATACAATTCCATCACATGGCGCTCTGCCCATTCCTGATCCTGGATTTTTTCTACACGACAGGCACAGTATTTGTACTCCGGAGTGTTGCTGACAGGATCCAGCTTGGCTGTTGTCAGCTCGTTGCAGGCTCCGATCCACCACTGATAGGTCATATAGGTTGCACCGGGTTTTACACGGTCTGTAGGAAGGCATCTGGTAATACAGTAGCCTCTCTTGGAAAGGATCTTAACCAGCTCACCTTTTTTCAGGTTCATCTTCTCGCAGTCCTGGGTATTCATCTGTACCCAGCCCGGCTCGTCCTCCAGATTGCGAAGGGTACGGCAGTTTCCGGTCATAGTACGGACAGAATAATGTCCTACCTCACGGACAGTGGAAAGTGTCATCGGATACTGGTCATTTTCCAGTTCCACCGGCGGATGCCAGTCTGTACCATAGAACAGTGCCTTGTGATCTTTTGTGGCAAAGATTCCATCCTTATGAAGATACGGGGTTCCTTTGTCTTCCATGGATTTGTCGCGGCAGGGCCACTGAATACCGCCGTATTTCTCAATTTTTTCGTAGGTAGCTCCGGTAAAGCTCGGACAGAGATCGATCATTTCATTCCAGATTTCCTCTGTATTTTTATAATTCATAGGATAGCCCATAGCTGTGGAGATATCGGCAATGATCTGCCAGTCCGGACGCATATCGCCTTCCGGTTCAATCAGCTTGCGGACTCTCTGGAAGCCACGGTCTGCACAGGTATAAATGCCCTCGTTCTCTCCCCACGCAGTAGCAGGAAGGATTACGTCTGCATAAAGACCTGTTTTGTTCATATAGATATCCTGCATAACAACAAAATCGCATTTATCAAGAGCCTCTCTGACTTCTGCCAGATCAGGATCTGACTGCGCCGGATCTTCTCCGAATATGTAGTATGCATGAATCCGTTTCTTCTCATCTTTCTCGTGAAGGATCCGCTCCGGCACATGAGTGATCGGGCAGCCTACTTTATCGGACAGCGGAACGCCCCATGCCTTTTCAAATTTTTCACGGATCTCCGGTACGGTTACATTCTGATAACCCGGATAGGAGTTTGGAAGAGCGCCCATATCGCAGGCTCCCTGTACATTGTTCTGTCCACGTACCGGGCCGATGCCCATGGACGGACCGCCAAAGTTTCCGGTCATCAGTGCAAGGTTTGCAAGCCCTTTGACCACATCCACTGCCTGTGTAAACTGACAGACACCCATACCATAAAGGATCATGGCAGGTTTGGTAGTGGCGTACATTCTTGCTGCCCTGCGTATTTCATCTGCCGGAATGTGTGTGATCGGTTCTGCATATTCCGGTGTGTATTTTTCAATCACCTTCAGGAATTCATCAAATCCCTTTGTGTGTTCTTCGATAAATCTGATATCTGCCAGTCCCTCATTCCAGATCACGTTAGCCATCGCATTTACCAGGGCAAGGTTGGAACCTCCCTTAAGCTGCAGATGGATGTCTGAAATACGTGCGGTTTCTGTCACACGTGGATCTGCACAGATGATCTTCATTCCCTTCTGTCTGCCGCGGACAATACGTCTTGCAACGATCGGATGGGAATCTGCTCCGTTATAACCGAAGCAAAGTAAACAGCCTGCATCCTCGATCTCCGGGATGCCCATTGACATTGCGCCTGAACCTAAAGAATACAGTAGACCCGCTACCGAAGGCGCATGTCATATTCGTGCGCAGTGATCGACATTATTAGTACCGATGCACGCGCGCATAAATTTTTGCATAAGATAATTAGCCTCATTGCCTGCTCCTCTGGCAGATCCTGTTCCCATGATAGAATCCGGGCCGTATTTCTCCTTGATTTCTCCCAGGCGTTTCGCTACATAGGAGATTGCCTCCTCCCATGAAACCTCTACGAGAGGTGATTTCTTTCCGCCTTTACGGATCATCGGCTTACGAAGACGTTTCGTAAGAATCTGGGGATCATTCAGATAATCCCAGCCGTAATGACCTTTCAGACAGAGGGTTCCTGCATTGGTTCTTCCATCTGCAGGGACTGCTTCCACAATCTTGTTTGCTTCCGTATCGACTGTGAACATAATCTGACATCCTGCTCCGCAATATGCGCAGGTTGTCTGGACTTGTTTTAAAGCCATACCTGTTCCCTCCTAACTTAAAATATTGATTACTGATTTCCTATCTGTTTGAGCTCAATTCTCGTTTATATTTTAACATTGTTGTCTTTGTTTTACAAGAATTCTGCCACATAAAATTAGGGAAAATGCCGAAAACATTTCGGATTTTCCCTGTTTTTTCATTTGTTTATACTAACTTCAATCAGAATTTCTGCTGCTTTTTTGATTTCATCCAGACCTAAAACCGGAATTTCCGGCAGTCTCAGTTCCGTATCTGTAACAAGGGCCAGAAGCGTTTTTGCATCACAGACACACCTTTTGGAAACGCCCTTCCGTACCAGCTCAAATTTTGGAAAAAGGGAATCTTTCATTCCTTCCAGCAGAATAAAGTCCGCTTCAGGAAAAAATCCCATCAGTTCCTCCACATCTGCCTCCGGCTGCTTTTTTACCACCTGCCACTGTCCCCTGGAAAAAACACAGGTTCCATATGCCCCTGCCTGCTGCAGCCGATAAGTATCTGTCCCTTCCCTGTCTGCCTGGAACTCGTGGCCGTCATGCTTAATTACCGCAACACGATATCCTCTTTTGGTAAGTTCCGCTACCAGCTTTTCCAGAAAGGTGGTTTTGCCGGAATTTTTTACGCCGCTTACCGCCGCCACAAAAGGCTTCTCCGTTTTTTTCACAGCATCCATACTGCCACCTGCTCCCCGGCTTTTACGTTTTCCTTTCCAGCCGGAATGTCCAGAAGGCAGTTACATCCCCGTAAAGTACCGATTGCACCTGAGGAAAAAATCCCCTGTGGAAAGGAAACCTTTCCATCTTTGTACACCGCTCTGACAAACCGCCGTACCCGGCATCTTTTTTCAAAATCCACCTCCATGATCCCCCGGCACATTTCCATGGCAAATACAGGATCTCCGGTCATTACCTCCAGTGCCGGACGCAGAAGAAGTTCCAGATTTGCCATTGCCCCAAAGGGATTTCCGGAAAGGGAAAGAATCAATGTATTCCCATATACAGAAAAAATCGTAGGAGTTCCAGGCTGGAGGCGAATCCTCCAGAATATTTTTTCTGCTCCAAGGATCTCCAGTGCTCCGTGAAGAATATCTTTTTTCCCTACAGACACACCGCCGGTGGTAATAATAATATCCGCATCTTCTGCCGCTTTTTTCAGTTCTTCTGCCAGCCCTTCCTCACTGTCAGCACAGTGGGCTACCGACTTGGGAGGCACACCCAGTTCACAAAGGCGCGCGGAAACCATCATCCCATTGGAATCATAGATTTTTCCCGGCTTCAAAGGATTTCCCGGCTCACAAAGCTCGTCTCCGGTAGTCAGTACCCGTATCACCGGTTTACGGTAAACCTCTATCTCTGTACGACCGATACCGGAAAGGATTCCCTGCTCTGCAAAGGTGATCCGGGAGCCTTTTTTCAGAAGAAGGCTCTCTTTTTTGTAATCCTCTCCCTGAAAGCAGTAATTATCCCATGGCTTCTGGCTCTTGTAGATTTCCACCACATCCTCGCCATAATCCGTATCTTCCTGCTTAACCGCCGTATCCGTTCCCTGCGGAAAAGGAGCTCCTGTCATGATCCGATAGGCTTCTCCCGGCTTCGCCTGAAACGATTGGCCGTCATCTCCCGCATAAATACAGCCTGCCACCTGAAGTCTGGCCGGATTTCCACGGACAGCTCCCCGTATGTCTTCTGCCCGGACCGCATAGCCATCTACAGGAGAGCGCGAAAAAGGCGGATTGTCTATCCCGGCATAAACATCCTCTGCAAGACAGAATCCCCCTGCCTCTCTTACTTCCACTTTTTTTGTATCTACAATCCTCTTTACCCGCTTTTCAATTTCCTCCAAAGCATCCTCAAGCAAAATTCCCTCTCTCATCTCTCGTTCCTCTTTTCCATATACGTTAGAAGTTCCCGGTAATCCTCCGGCGTATTAATATTTTGAATCTGCCATTCCTCCACGGAAATCCGGCAGGTGTCATACCCCCATGCATCAAGAATCCGAAACACCGGCGCGGAAGCTTTTTGTATCTGTTCTCCAATAAAGTCCGCCATACAGACAGGATAAATCCCCATCAGGGGCTCATTCCGTTCTCCATGCACCGCCAGTAAAGGTTTCCCGGCATTGCCGCCCGCTCTTTCATACCCAAAATGTCTGAAATCTTCAGTATCCACTGCGTCCAGTCTGTCCTCATGAGCAAGGAGCAAATCTTCCAGCATCTTCACCGGAAGCTGAGGCACATCCACCGGAAGCACCAGACAATAGAGAGTGTCCATGGCCTTCATGCAGGCATGAAGCCCGCCTAACGGCCCCCGTTCCCGGTAAATATCAGAAACCACCTGGATATGTATGCTGCTTTTTGTTTTTTCATTTCGGAAAACACATTCTCCGGTATCGTGACCGGAAACATAAACCTCCCAGATTCCCAGTTTCTCCGCTTTTTTTATCTGGCAGTCCAAAAAGCTTTCTCCATCCAGAAGAAGCTCTGCCTTGTCCTTTCCCATCCGACTGCTTTTTCCGCCGGCCAGGAGAAGAAGAGAATAAAGCTCTGCCCTGTTTATTTTCTGTTTTTTTCTCACTGTAATGTATCACCTTTGTTTATAAATCTGTACGGTCTGATGATTTTCCTGTGCACAAATACTTTTTATCTTTTCAGTATAGCAAAAACCAAGTTTCTGCTATTCGTTATACTAGTATAAATCTTTTTTTCATACATGTATACAAATAATTACAAAAACACCATAATATTTGATATTATAATTAAAAACAGATACTTTTCAATCATTATCCAATGAACTTAAGCGCAAAATTATGGAGAGCAATGATTTATGAATATTGTAGAAATAACAAACGATTTAGAAAAAAGAAATTCGCAAAAAAGGATATTCTTTTATTCAGGTTAAAACTGTACAAATGGGAAAATATGAAACCTATGACAATATAATATACTTACCCGGGGAGCCGGGGACGTGCTCTCACCTATTCCGAGACCTTACGGAAGGTGGTGATTATTATGAGTACATATGAAGAATTAAGCTTAATCGTAAGCGTTGCTTTACTGATTGTAGCTATTCTGAATCTTACACATAAAACAGAGCCTGACTCCCTGTCTTGTGCAAGGGTCAGGCTCTCTTTCTTCTTTTTTATTTCTTTGTGATGAATCCTTTTGCTTTCAGAGTCTCTGCACAGAGAACAGCTCCGCCGGCAGCGCCTCTTACGGTATTGTGGGAAAGTCCCACAAATTTATAATCGTATACGGTATCCTCACGGAGACGTCCAATAGAAACGCCCATGCCGTGTTCGTAGTTTACATCCTCGGTTACCTGAGGACGATTGTCCTCCTCCAGATACTGGATAAACTGCTTCGGTGCGCTTGGAAGCTCCAGTTCCTGCGGAACACCTCTGAAGTTTTTGAGCGCTTCGATCAGCTGCTCTTTGGTTGGTTTCTTGCGGAATTTTACAAAAACAGCTGCTGTATGACCGTTCAGTACCGGTACACGGATACACTGGCAGGTGATCACCGGCTCCTGTGCAGGAACGATCACGCCGTCCTCAATCTTACCCCACAGTCTCAGCGGTTCTTTCTCGCTCTTCTCTTCCTCTCCGCCGATATACGGGATGATATTGTGTTCCATTTCCGGCCACTCTTTAAAGGTCTTTCCTGCTCCGGAAATTGCCTGATATGTAGTAGCCACTACTTCATACGGCTCAAATTCCTTCCATGCAGTCAGCACCGGTGCATAGCTCTGGATAGAGCAGTTCGGTTTTACTGCAATGAAGCCTCTGGTTGTCCCCAGACGTTTCTTCTGGAATTCGATCACGTCAAAATGCTCCGGGTTGATTTCCGGAACTACCATCGGAACATCCGGTGTCCAGCGATGTGCGCTGTTGTTGGAAACAACTGGTGTTTCTGTTTTTGCGTACTCTTCTTCAATTGCCTTGATCTCGTCTTTGGACATATCTACAGCAGAGAATACAAAGTCAACGGTTGCCGCAACCTTCTCTACCTCATTTACATTCATTACCACAATTTTTTTCACTGCTTCCGGCATCGGAGTATCCATTTTCCATCTTGCGCCTACAGCCTCTTCGTAAGTTTTGCCTGCACTTCTGGCACTTGCTGCAAGTGTTACTACCTCAAACCACGGATGATTTTCCAGAAGAGAAATAAATCTCTGTCCTACCATTCCGGTAGCTCCTAAAATACCGACTCTCAGTTTCTCGCTCATAATAAATCTCTCCTCACTTTATGTCTTTGTATTGCATACATTTGTCGTTCTTGTACATACTATACCACTTTATGGAAAAATGCAAGTGTTTTTTTATTTTTTCTCACTGTCAGCTGTTCTTAAGATATTCTCTGTTGACTGCAATGACTTTTTCCATAACCTCTGCTCCCGGTGCCCCGTAAGTACAGCGCTTTTCCACACAGGTCTTCATGCTGATCGCCTCATAGATATCTTCCTGAAAAACAGGACTGATCTCTTTGTAGTCTTCCAGAGGCAGTTCATCCAGAGAAATTCCTCGGTCAATACAGGTCAGCACCAGACGTCCTACGATACCATGGGCATCACGGAAAGGAACACCGTGGTTTACCAGATAGTCTGCTGCATCTGTAGCATTGGTAAATCCGTTCTTTGCGCTTGCCTCCATAACATCCTTACGGAATTCCATGGTTGAAACCATACCGGTAAACAAGGCCAGACAGCCTTTTACGGTGTCAATCGCATCAAAGGTCAGTTCCTTATCTTCCTGCATGTCCTTGTTGTATGCCAGTGGGATTCCCTTCATGGTTGTAAGAATGGACATCAGAGCTCCGTATACACGTCCGGTTTTTCCACGAAGAAGCTCTGCAATATCCGGATTTTTTTTCTGAGGCATGATACTGCTTCCTGTACTGTAGGCATCATCAATCTCCACAAAACGGTATTCGTTGGAGTTCCACAGAATAATCTCCTCTGAAAAACGGCTGAGATGCATCATCACCGTAGACAGGGCAGAAAGAAGCTCGATCACATAATCTCTGTCTGATACGGAATCCATACTGTTTCTGGTAGGCTCATCAAAGCCCAGAAGCTCTGCCGTATAGTCGCGGTCCAGAGGATAGGTGGTTCCTGCCAGAGCTCCGGCTCCCAGAGGACAGGTATTCATCCTTTTCCGGATATCTGCCATACGGCTGCGGTCTCTCCGGAACATCTCAAAATAAGCGCCCACATGATGCGCCAGCGTAACCGGCTGCGCCTTCTGCAGATGGGTAAAGCCCGGCATGTAGGTATGGATATTTTCCTCCATAATTTTCTGCAGAGCCATAAGAAGCTCCTTCAGTTCCTGATCGATGGCATCGATCTCATCTCTTGTATAAAGCTTCATATCCAGAGCCACCTGGTCGTTGCGGCTTCTTCCTGTATGAAGCTTTTTCCCCGGATCTCCGATGCGGTCGATCAGATTCGCCTCCACAAAGCTGTGGATATCCTCATACTCGGATGTGATCTCGAGTTTTCCGGATCTTACATCTGAAAGAATTCCCTCCAGTCCTTCCAGGATCTGGTCTCTTTCTGTTTCTGTGAGGATTCCCTGCTTCGCCAGCATCTTTACATGGGCTTTGCTGCCGCGGATATCCTGCTCATAAAATTTCTGATCAAAGGAAATAGACGCATTAAAATTATAAACCAGCTTGTCCGTTTCCTTGGTGAAACGTCCTCCCCATAACTGTGCCATAATCATTACTCCTCGTTTCTGTATAATATTAAACTAAGTGTTCCCAGTATAGCACATTTTTTTATAAAATCAAAGAGAAAATATGCTTTTTATGCAGTTTTTCTCGTATATTTATACGTTATATTTAATATTTATTCATTTTTCTGCATTTTATTCTCTTCTCTCTCCCGTTTGGAAAACACACAGCCACAGTAATCCTGCCGATAAAGTTCATATTCTCCGGACAGCTCAATGGAACGTTTATATCCGTTTTTCTTTTTAAAATCCGAAGGAAGATGAGAGACCTGATAAATCTCAGCCAGTTCCTCACCGATCTCGTTGATCTTCTGTGCATTTTTCAGAGGGCTGATGGACAGCGTCGTGGTAAAATAATCATAATTTCCTTCTTTTGCAAGGCGGGCAGCTTCTTCCATACGGAGACGATAACATCCGAAGCACCTTTCTCCGCCTTCCGGAATATGTTCCATGCCCTTTGCCATTTGAAAAAACACCTGCGGATCATATTCTCCCTCCACCAGCTCCACCGGATGGGCAAATTCCATTTCCCCGATCATCCTGCGGATCTCTTCCACACGCTTTTCGTACTCTTCCGCCGGGGAAATATTGGGATTATAAAAAAATACAGTAATCTCAAAATATCTGGACAGATACTCCAGCACATAGCTGGAACAGGGCGCACAGCAGCTGTGAAGAAACAGTCTTGGCGTTCTTCCCTCTTTATCAATCCCTTCCAGCAGTCTGTCCAGCTCTTTCTGATAATTTCTTTTATTCATCTTCTGCTCCTTGTTCTGTATACTCCATATTTTTTATCATAACACAAAATCCTTTACAGGCATATCATAACATATAGTATTTTCCAAAACAGGATTCCGGAAAATGCTTTGAACAATTTACAGGGAGGTATATCCATGAAACCGCTTCTGGAAGTAAGAGAGCTTTCTCTTTCCTATCATACGCCTTCCGGGGAGACTCCTGCCCTTTCACATATATCCTTTGACCTGATGCCCGGTGAATTTCTTGCCATCGTCGGTCCCTCCGGCTGCGGAAAATCCACACTTCTGAACGTGATCTGCGGACTTCTGGAACCGGAAAAGGGATCTGTTCTCATGAACGGCACACCGGTTTCCCGCGGGGATCCCCGCATGGGCTATATGCTGCAAAAGGATCATCTCCTGGAATGGCGTACCATTTACAAAAACATTCTTCTCGGTCTGGAAATACGGCGGCAACTGACACCGGAAAAGCTTTTTTACATTGAGCAGATGCTCCGCACCTATGGTTTGGACAAATTCCGTTCCGCCCGTCCTTCCCAGCTTTCCGGCGGGATGCGTCAGCGAGCCGCTCTGATCCGTACTCTGGCGCTGAAGCCGGAGCTTCTGCTTCTGGATGAACCGTTCTCTGCGCTGGACTACCAGACACGGCTTAATGTCAGCGATGATATCGGCAGGATACTAAAAAAGGAAAACAAACCGGCAATTCTTGTTACTCATGATATTTCTGAAGCCATCAGTATGGCAGACCGGGTGATCATCCTGACCAGCCGTCCTGCCACAGTCGCCGGAATCATCCCAATCGAACTTACTGTTGAGAACAGAACACCTCTTTCTTCAAGAAACGCACCGGATTTTAAATCTTATTTTAATCAGATCTGGAAGGAGCTGAATGACCATGCCTGAGCTTTCCCCTGCCCAGAAAAAATATCTTTTACAGAAAAAGCGTGAAAAATATTTGGTAAATATATCTAGAATTCTGCTTTTTCTGGTTTTTCTGATCTTATGGGAAATATCTTCCCGCTTTGGCTGGATCGATTCCTTTATTTTCAGCAGTCCATGGGCGATTTTAAAAAATTTTGCTGAAATGTGCAGGGATCAGTCACTTTTTGTCCACATCGGGATCACGCTTGCCGAAACTCTGATCAGTTTCTTTTTTGTGGTGCTTCTGGGAATCGGGACAGCCGTGCTTTTGTGGCTGTGTCCAAAGCTGTCCCGGGTCCTGGAGCCCTATCTGGTGATTCTGAACAGTCTTCCGAAATCAGCGCTGGCACCGCTTCTGATCGTATGGCTTGGCGCAAACATCAGAACCATTATTGTTGCAGGAATGTCCGTTGCCATCTTTGGATCCATTATCAATCTCTATACCGGTTTTCGGGAAACAGATCCGGACAAAGGCAAGCTGATCGCAACTCTGGGAGGAACAAGAAGGGATGAACTTCTGAAGATTGTCCTTCCCTCCTCTATCCCTCTGATCTTAAGTATCATGAAGGTCAACATCGGTCTTTGTCTGGTAGGTGTGATCATCGGAGAATTTATCGGCGCCCGGCAGGGACTCGGCTATCTCATCATCTATTCCAGCCAGACCTTTAAACTGACAACTGTGCTGATGTCCATTCTGATCCTGTGTGTTATTGCCATGGGCTTGTATGGGATTCTGAACCTGATTGAAAAACGCTGTCTGAAGCATTCCTGACATATACAAAAATCCCCGGAAGCACTCTCCATAAAAAGAAAGCTCCGGGGATTTTTCTCTGTATAACGGCTGTCTGCCAGACCGTTTCCTGTCATGCTTATGTAATTAGTGGGATTTCACCTGATTCCACAGTTCTCCATAAGTCTGATCCGCTTCTGTTCCCATATACTGGAAGGTTTCCAGATTCTCATATTGGGAAAGATCCGGGAAGGCGATCTTACTGTTTCGGACGGCATCATCCTCGATCAGCTTCCTTGCCTCCACATTCGGCGTGGAATAAGTAATATACTCAAAATTCTTCAGAGCAATATCCGGTCTGCAGAGGAAATTGATGAATTTTTCTCCATTTTCCTTGTTTTCCGCATTCTTGGGAATAACCCAGGAATCGATCCAGATGTTACTTCCCTCCTCAGGAATCACATACTCCAGATCCGGGTTCTCCATCTGAGTATAAATAGCCTCACCGGAATAGATCACTCCGATGGCAGCCTCGTTTCCGATCATTTTATCACGGACCTGGTCGATCACATAAGCCTGTACCAGCGGCTTCTGCTCGATCAGAAGGTCTCTTGCTTCTGTAAGTTCGTCAAGATCCGTGGAATTCAGCGAATACCCCAGATATTTCAGGGTAACGCCAAAAGCATCACGGACAGAATCCTGCATAAGAATATTGTCCTTATACTTTTCGTCCCAGAGGATCGACCAGCTGGTCACCGGCTCCTTTACCATGGTTTTATTATAAAGGATTCCAACCGTTCCCCAGCAATACGGCACGGAATATTTGTTTTCCGGGTCAAACTGTCTGGACTGTTCCATATAATCCTTTCCAATATTTTTGATATTGGGAATGTTATCAAAATTGATTTCTGCAAGAAGATCGTTTTTGATCATTCTCTGGATCATATAATCACTTGGACAGATCACATCATAAGCAATGGCGCCTGAACTGATCTTCGGATAAAGGATCTCATTTGTCTCAAATTCTTCGTAAACCACATCAATGCCGGTTTCTTCCTCAAACATGGTCAGCACTTCCGGATCCAGATATTCTCCCCAGTTATAAACCACCACTTTATCGGAATTCATCACATTGCTTTCTCTGGAATAATAAAAGCCTCCAAAAAGAAACAGCACACAGATCGTGACCGGGATCACGCGGCGAAGCAGGATTTTCTTGACCTTTGAAGGTTTTTTCGCCCGTTTTTTCTTTGTTTTTGTGTCCTCTTTTTCCTCCGGTGAATAATTGATCAGGATCAGAAGCACAAGAACTGTCACAAACATAATGGTGGACAATGCGTAGATCTCGGGCTTGATTCCTTTACGAACCTCTGTGTAGATCTTGGTGGAAAGGGTATCGATCCCCGGTCCTTTTGTAAAATGTGTGATCACAAAATCATCCAGAGACATGGTAAACGCAAGCATAAAACCGGACATTACACCCGGTACGATATCCGGGAATACCACCTTGAAAAATGCTTCCAGAGGAGAAGCGCCCAGATCCAGCGCCGCCTCATACACATGACGGTTTGTCTGCTTCAGCTTTGGCGCCACACTGAGTATCACATAAGGGATATTAAAGGTGATGTGCGCGATCAGAATGGTCCCAAAGCCCATCTTCATTCTGAATGCAATGAACAGGAGCATCAGGGACACACCCATGACAATCTCCGCATTCATCATAGGAATATTCGTCACTCCCATGTAAAACGTACGCCACCGCTGCTTCATACCCTGAATGGCAATCGCTGCCGCCGTACCGATAATCGTTGCCGCTGCCGCCGCTACAAAGGAAATGATAAGCGTCGTATAAAAAGCACTCATAATCTGCTCGTTCTGAAAAAGCTCCTTATACCATTTCAGTGTAAATCCGCCCCATTTTGCCCTTGTTTTGGACTGGTTAAAGGAAAGCACCATCAATGTAACGATTGGCGCGTAAAGTATAATAAAGATTAAAGCCAGATACAGCTTCTGTAAAAATTTTCTGATCAAAATGCCGTACCTCCTTCTCCTTTATCGTATTTTGCCACAAGTGCCATACTGGCAATGATAAATATCATCAGCACAAGAGAAAGTCCGCTGCCCACATGCCAGTTGCTGTTCTGTTTAAAGGACTGCTCGATCACGTTTCCGATCAGAAGGATCTTGCCGCCTCCCAGAAGGTCCGAAATTACAAAGGTGGTAAGCGCCGGTACAAATACCATCGTGATGCCACTGATCACTCCCGGGATGCTTAAAGGAAAAGTCACCTTCAGAAAAGTCTGGACCGGATTTGCCCCAAGATCCCTTGCTGCATTTAATACATTTGGATCTATTTTTATCAGCACATTATAAATGGGCAGAACCATAAATGGCAGGAAGTTGTATACCATTCCCAGAATAATGGCATACGGCGTATTGATGATCTCCAGTGCAGGAAGATGGAGAAATCCCAAAATACTGTTGATGACTCCGTTTTTCTCCAGAAGCGTCTGCCATGCCATAGTACGCAGAAGAAAATTCATCCACATAGGCAGAATAAAAATCAGTACGATAAAACTGGTCTGATTCACCTGTTTCTGGCTGAGTATCATGGCAAGCGGGTATGCCAGGATCAGACAGACCAGCGTGCTGATAAAGGATAACAGCAGGGATATCCCCAAAGCCTTCAGATTTTCCGGTGTGGTGATCTGGGACAGGTTTGCCAGGGTAAACGTTCCCTCATCACTGGTAAAGGCATAATATACGATCACCAGAAGAGGGATGATCACAAATGACACAGACCAGAACAGATACGGACCTGCCAGAAGACGTTTACTCTTCAATGTTCACCGCCTCCTCATCCTCGGATTCCGGTTTTTTCATGATCTGGATGTCAAAAGGATCCACATGGATGCTGACCTGCGTGCCTACCGGGAACATATCCGTACTGTGCACCAGCCATTCATAGTTATTTGCCATAACCTCCATTTCGTAGTGAACACCTTTAAAGATCAGATGGGTTACTACTCCGTCAATACTTCCTTCTCCCGGTTTGAGAAGATCGATATCCTCCGGACGGATCACCACATCCACCGGTTTATTCTGTCCAAATCCTTCGTCCACACAGGGGAAGTTCACACCCAGGATTTTTACCAGACGGTCCTCCACCATAGTAGCCGAAATGATATTGCTTTCACCGATAAAATCGGCAACAAAAGCATTTTCCGGTTCATTGTAGATCATTTCCGGTGTTCCGATCTGCTGGATATACCCCTGATTCATGACTACGATTGTATCTGACATGGTAAGCGCTTCTTCCTGATCATGGGTTACATACAGGAAGGTGATCCCCAGCTCATTTTTCAAACGGATCAGCTCGTACTGCATGTCCTGACGAAGCTTCAGATCCAATGCGCCCAGAGGCTCATCCAGAAGAAGCACCTTCGGTTCATTTACAATTGCGCGGGCAATGGCAATTCTCTGCTGCTGTCCGCCGCTTAAGGAATCCGGCATACGGTTTTCATATCCATCCAGGTTGACAAGCTTCAACGCATATTTGATCTTGTCATGGATGTACTGTTTGCTTTTATTTTTTATTTTCAGGCCAAATGCAATGTTTTCAGCGATCGTCATATGGGTAAACAGTGCATATTTCTGAAATACGGTATTCAGCTGTCTTTTATTTGGCGGAAGATCTGTGATGTCTTTTCCATCAAAGATCACGCGGCCTGCATCCGGAGTCTCAAAGCCTCCAAGAATACGAAGTGTGGTTGTTTTTCCACATCCACTTGGACCCAGAAGTGTCAGGAATTCATTCTCTCTTATGTAAAGATTAAAATCATCCAGAACGGTCTGCATCCCATAAGTTTTGGAAATATTTTGAAAATCAATCAGTTTATTACTCATGACCATTCCTCCCCTAAAAAAATCCCCTGTTTTTTATACAGGACAACTCTTCCTGTATATCATAAAAACAGAGGAATTTCAATAGATTTCAGGTTATTTTACAAAATAATGGGGATTGACAGTGGTTTTTGTCACTTATTCAGGGATGGAGCCAGCTGCATTCCAGTTTTGCCAGAAGCCGGGCATTATGATATGCCATTTTCAGAGTCAGACAAGTCCGCCCCAGATACTTTTTTCCATCTGCCGTTTTCACGCAGGCGAGCGCCAGATCTGCCTTTCCCGGCATCTGAAGACACACCGGAATCAGCAGCTGGATCCCATGATTATAATACTGGGGCACTGCCGTACGGTAATCTGCTTCCAGCATATGTCTTGTCTGGCGGAGAGCCCCGTCAAAAAGCTGTACCCGCATCCTGCTTGTCCGCACATTTTCCGGAAGCCGCTGGGCATTTTCTTCCTCACCGAAAATATGCTCATACTGCGGAATGATATCCAGCTTGGAATCAAAAACCAGTTCTGCGGGTTCCTTTACATACTGCGCCCGTTTCGGAAGATCCGTAATCCCTGATTTCAGCAGATAATATTCTGTATAAAAGCCTTCCAGAAACCATTTCTGGCGTCCCGGAACCAGATTATGGACAAAAAATGCGTACACCGGCTGATAATAATCATTAAAAAGTCCAGTATTAAAGATTGCATATTCTTCTGTTTCCAGTACTTTACCTTCTTCATAAACTCTCTGAAAGGTATGTTCCAGATAACCTTTTAAAATCCCATTGTCATCTGCATCTCCAAAGCTCCATTTCTCCGGAACCATATGAGAAAGATTCCGGATATGACGGTTATAATTTCCGCAATAAGTGAAATCAAATAAATTCATATTATCCTCCTGCCTGAAACTCATTCTCTTTTTGTAAAAAGAGGCTTTATATATTTTATTACAAAAATCTTCAGACAGAACGAATCCCGATGTTTTCTTTTTTCAGATATTATCTCAGAACCTGCTCCATGGCACGGATAAACTCCGGCGTGGTTCCGCAGCAGCCCCCTGTTATGGAAGCTCCGTTTTCCACCAGAACCTTCATGTGTACGGCAAACTCCTCCGGAGACATACTGTAGACCGCATTGCCCTGATTGTCGATCACCGGCATTCCTGCATTCGGTTTTGCGATCACCGGAATGGAAACCGCCTCCCGGATATTACGAACCACAGATACCAGCTGATCCGGTCCCACAGAGCAGTTGATCCCTACGGCATCCGCCCCTGCGCTTTCCAGAGCCACAGCAGCTTCCACTGCATTTCCGCCGCTGAAAATGCTGCCATCTGCTTCCACTGTCATCGTACACATGATCGGAAGCTCACAGACTGCATTTGCCGCATCCACTGCCGCCAGCGTTTCCTCAATATTGATCATAGTCTCTGCCACCAGCAGATCCACTCCTGCTTCCTTCAGGATCTGTATCTGCTCTTTGTACATCTCAAAAGCATCCTCGTAGGTATACTCTCCCTCTGCGGTGACAAACTGTCCGGAGGTGGTGATATCTCCAGCCACAAAAGCCCTGTCTCCCGCCACTTCTCTGGAATAGGAAACCAGCGTATGGTTGATCTCCTCAATCCGCTCTTCCAGGCCATGCTGCCTGAGGTTTCTGCGATTGCCTCCAAAAGTAGGCGCGTAGATCACCTGGCTTCCTGCTTCAATGTAAGCGCTCTGAAGATTCTGGATGATTTCCTTATGTTCCATGACCCACAGCTCTGTGCAGATGCCCCGCGGCATCCCCTGTGCCATCAGATTAGAACCTGTAGCCCCATCCAAGATAAGAGTCTTCTCTGTCAGCTCCCGAAATTCTTTTTTTGTCATAATATTCTCCTCTCGGTATTTATGTGGATTATCATAGCACATCACCAGGATTTTTCCCACAGAAAATTTCTGTTTATATGGCAGATTGAAATATGATTTTTTGTCTGGAAATGACATGCAGGAATAGATTCTTCTGTTACAAAAGCCAGTTCGAGACTTGGAAAATTCTAAGCTTCTGCTTCCTTGCAAAAAACAATCCCCCGAATGCTGAACTCGTCTGCGACTCAGACAGCAGCATCCGAGGGATCAATGCAAATACGCAGAAGCCAATAATTTTTATCCAAGTCTCTCAATGCTTATGAACCAGAAGAATCTATTCCTGCATTATTTTTTCCAGACAGCAAATTTATATTCCTGAAGTTTTTCCGTTCCCGGGCAGGGAGCCACACTGCTAGCCAGCCTGCGGCTGGCAACCGGCCGAAGGCCGGAAATATCCAAAAGGATTTCTGTTTGGCTGATTACCTACAATCAGATGCAAAGAGAAAAAGGCAGATCATAGTGCCTTGCGAGGCTTCCGTCGGTAAACCTGTGTTAGCTGCTGCCACCGAGCACACTGTCTGAGCCATCAGGCGAGTTCGTGCGAATGGCAGCAAATCAGCGCACAGGTTTACCAGGAAACGCAGCACAGTACATGATCTGCCTTTTCTCATATGCATCGTCTGTGGGTAATAAAAATCCTTCCCTACAAACAAAAATCACTTAACTTTTATCGCCTTCTCCGGGCACATTTCCTGGCAGCAGAAGCATCGGATGCATTTCCTGTAATCATACACCGGCGGGTGCTCCCGGCCGTTCCGGAAATCCACGGCCTTTCCCGGTACCGGACAGCTTTTTACGCAGATTCCGCAGCGGATGCATTTCTCCGCTTCAATGTAGGGTTTCTTCTGAAAAATATTCAGGGCTTTTGCCATTTTTTCCCACATCCCATGCTTCATAACACTCCTGTCTACATGAAACTGCAGATTTCCATATTTCTCAACCGCCTCTTCCATGGAAATGCTTCCATCCGGAGTAAGTATCTCAATCTCCTCTTTTTTCCAGGTTCCCAGCCCCATTTTTTCTCCGTGATAATTGGTCGGAACCATTTGCGGTTTCAAATGTATCAAATGGCAGAACACACTGTCCAGAGCCACAGGATCTGCAGACATCAGCATCACTCCCATATCCACAGGATCTCCGGATCCGGGACCGTTGCCTTCCATAGCAGTGATTCCGTCCATCACATACAGTCTTGGTTTCACACACTGATTCAGATCCACCAGCATTCGGGCAAAGCTGTCTGCACTGGGATACAGCGTATGCCCTTTTGCCTTATAAAACCCATAGACAAAGCCATAGCTGTTTTTTACAGCCCCTGTGATCCTCTCCAGAGCATGTGTTTTCATTTTGCACAGAGAGATTACACAATCCTGTTCCAGAAGTTCTTTGCTGAGCATAAACTCCTTTGCCTGAATCCCCTCCGGATATGGTTTCCTGATTCCTTCCGAAAGATCTACCGCAGGGATCTCAAGTTCCTGCAGATACCGGTCCATTCCCGTTCCGGCAATTACTTTTCGGGTGCTTCCATGCCCGCAGGAGTCTGCCAGGATCATATTCTTACAGCCATATTCTCTTAAAAGCCGCGCAAACATCCCCACCACTGCCGGATGAGTGATCACAGCTTTTTCTACTTCTGCCTTTTTCAGAAGATTAGGTTTGAGAAGAATCCTTTCTTCCTTTTTTATCAGAGTTTCCAATCCGCCCAGAAGCTCCAGACCTTTTTGTAAACAGTCATAAACAAGTTCTTCCCTGTAAGAACTACAGGGAAGAAGTATTACTTTACTTTTTTGCTTTTGCATAAATCCATCCTCATTTTACACTGAGATCCGTTTCCCGCAAAGCCTTTCTGACCGGAAGGATACAGGCCGGAACAACAGACAGGAAGTCCACTCCCATCCGCAGAAATGTTTCCGTAAGACCGGTATCTGCCGCGATCTCTCCACAGATTCCAACCGGTTTTCCCTCTGCATGTCCTGCCTCCACCACCATCCGGATCATACGGAGAATGGCAGGATGATGATCGTCATACTTACTTTTCAGCAGTGGATTCTGTCGATCCATGGCAAGCGTATACTGTGTCAGATCATTGGTTCCGATACTGAGGAAATCGACTCTTTTGGCCAGTTCCCGGCTAATCATCACAGCCGCCGGCGTTTCAATCATAATGCTGGTCTGGATATTCCGGAAAGGAATCTCTTTTTCCGTAAGTCCCTCTTTGACTTCACGGACCAAATCCTCGATCTCATCCATTTCGGGCTCGGATGCAACCATAGGATACATTACAGCCAGATTTCCATAAGCACTGGCCCGGTAAATTGCACGCAGCTGTGCTTTAAACATCAGCTTACGGTCAAGGCAGAGCCGAATCCCCCGATTTCCCATAATGGGATTATTTTCCTCGGGAATATCCAGATAGGAAGCCTTCTTATCTGCTCCCAGATCCGCAGTACGGATCACGGCAAGCCTTTCTCCCATGGTTTCTGCCAGCTTTTTGTATGCCCGGAAAAGCTCATTCTCCCTGGGATAATTTTCTCTTCCCAGATACTGAAATTCACTTCTGAGAAGACCGATTCCTGCCGCACCATAATAAAGAACATTATTCAGATCGCTCATGTTGCCAATATTGGCATACAGACCGATCCTTCTTCCATCCACAGTTTCATCCGCCTGGTTTTTCAGTTTCAGAAGTTCTTCCTTTTCCCGTTTATCTGCTTCCAGTCGGATCCTGTATTCCTTCCGGATCTCCTGATCCGGATCCAGATACAGTGTTCCTGTATATCCGTCCACAATGGCCATATGTCCGTCCCATTCGTCATGGGTTTCAACATCCACAAGGGACGGGATTTCCATAGTTTTGGCAACAATCGAGGTATGGGATACTGCAGAGCCATGATGCATGACAACTGCCAGAAGCTTGTCTTTATCCATTTCCATGATCTCTGTAGGTGCCAGAGACTCTGAAACAACGATCACCGGTTCCTCTCCAAGATTGATCTTTACACAGGCTCCCCCAAGAATCTGGATCAGCCTGCCCGAAATCTCCTGAATATCCTGGATTCTTCTTCGTACCACCGGCTCTTCCAGATTCCGGAAAGTCTCCGTCACCTCGTCCCGGTTCGTCATTACTGCATAGGCAGCATTTACCTTCTCCGACGCAATGCAGCTTTCAATGGCTTTCTGATAGCTTTCTGATTCCAGAAGACGGATCTGTCCCTGAAAAATATTGGATGCCTGTTCATTGATCTGCCTGTTTTCTTCATAGAGCCGCTTTAGTGTCTGGATCACCTGATTTCTTGCTCCATGAAAATCCTGAATCTCTTTTTTGATATTGCTTACCAGACACTGACGTATCTGATACTCGCCTCTGCTGTAATATAAAATCTTACCGATGGCAATTCCTGAAAAGGTTGCGGTACCTTTGTAAATTTCCATCTTGTAACCCCCTTATTTCCATCAGTCGCAAGCGGCCTTGAATTCTGTCCAGTTTTTGTTGTACTGTTCTTCTGCCTCTGCGCTTACATTCTGCACGATCTCACCTTTTTTTACAGAGTCCGGAACCACCAGATCCGGATTCACAAGCTCATCCGCTGCTTTATTTGTACTGTAATATCCAATAAAATCTGTGCACTGTGCCGCCACCTCCGGCTGCAGGATATAATCCATGAACTGGTATGCCACCTCTTTGTTTGGCGCCTGACTTGGAATAAACATTCCCATAATGCCAAATCCCAGTCCTTCTTCCGGATAAACCACTTCAAGCTCCGGATATTCCGCAAGAGCTGCCGTCACCTGAGAAGTATAAAGGAATCCCACGCTGGCTTCTCCGTTCAGAAGTGCATTCTGTGTATTGTCGTCCTGAATCAGACGGACATTCGGTGCCAGTTCCAGAAGCTTTTCTCCGGTTTCTTTAATGGATTCCACATCCTCCTCATTCATGCTTTTTCCAAGCATCAGATTCGTGATCCCATTGATCACACGATAATTTGCCACCAGGGCAATGCTGTCCTCCAGAGACGGATCCCAGAGATCTGCATACCCCTTGATCTCAATATCCACCATTTCCGGATCATATACGATCAGAGGAATTCCTGCTCCATATGGCACGGTATATTCGTTGTTCGGATCATAAAACTGTCCCTGATACAAAGGATTGATGTTCTCAAATCCAGTCAGTTTTGACTGATCCAGCTTTTCTGCAAGACCTGCCTGAACAACATTTTCAATAATATAGTCATCAGCGATCACCACATCATAATCGCCGCCTTTCGCCATGGACAATTTTTCATACATTGTCTCATCTGTATCAAAATTGGAGTAAACAATTTTAATTCCTGTTTCCTCTTCAAATCCGTCCAGCACTTCCTGAGGGAACATGTTTTCCCAGGTAAAAAGCACCAGTTCCTTGTCGCTGTCTGCACTGACCGGTACTGCTGCTGCGGTAACAGAAAGTGCTGCACACAATGCAATAACAGTTGATTTCTTCATAGTGTCCTCCTCTTTATGCGATATTTAAACTGTACTTTTTTAGTATAACCTATTTTTCCTTTATTGAAAAGAGCCTGTTTTTCCTTTTTAACAGCCAGACTGCCAGAGAATAGACTGCCAGCACACCAAGTGTAAATACCAGCATCAGGGTACAAAGTGCATTGATCTCCGGTGTAACCCCTGTTTTCAGCTGCGTATACACCTTAACCGGAAGTGTGGATATCCTTGGTCCATTGACAAAGATACTGATGACCACATCATCCATGGACATGGCAAATGCCAGAAGGGAGCCGGATACTACAGCCGGCATGATCAGAGGAAGGGTAATATCCCAGAACGCCCGGAAGCTTCCTGCCCCCAGATCTCTGGCAGCCTCCTCCAGAGACGGATCCATTCCCGCCAAACGCGCCTTAACCTCCATCAGAATATACGGCACGCAAAAAACCGTATGTCCCAAAAGCAGGGTCAACATTCCAAAAGGAATATTCAGCAAATAAAAAAATGCCATCAGCACCATTCCCAGAATGATCTCCGGGATCATCAGGGGAAGAATAGAAACATACTCCAGCGCACTCTTTGTCTTCCAGTGGATCCGGGACAGCCCTACTGCACCAAGCGTTCCGATCACCGCGGACACCAGGCAGCTTGCCACACCGAGGATCAGGCTGTTTCCAAGAGCCTCGATCATGGCGCTGTCACCAAGAAGTTCCTGATACCATTTCAGGGAAAAGCCGGTAAACCTTACAGGAAGCTTGGATTCATTAAAGGAAAAAATAATCACCACTGCCACCGGCATATACATAAGGAAAAAAATAATTCCCATATACAGGCTGGAAAGCTTTGAATTTTTTTTCATCCGATTCCCTCCAGTTCCTTTACGTTTGTTATTTTACGATACAAACCGATCATCAGCGAAGTCAGGATCATCAGTACCACAGCTAACGCTGCCGCAAACGGCCAGTTGCTTCCTCTTGTCATCTGCTCCTGGATCAGACTTCCCACCAGAACGATCTTATTTCCTCCCAGAATATCTGCAATAAAAAACAGGCCCATGGAAGGAATAAAAGTCAGGATCACACCGGAAAGAAGTCCCGGAAGCGTCAGCTTAAAAGATACGGTCCAGAAAGCTTTTGCCTTTCCTGCGCCAAGATCTCTGGCAGCCTCCACCAGAGACCAGTCCAGTTTCTCCGCACTGGAATACACGGAAAGGATCATAAAGGGAAGAAGCACATACACCATTCCTACCACAATGGCCGGATAACTGTAAAGCAGCTTCAGCGGCTTATCAATGATCCCAAGCGCTTTCAGCACATGATTCAGAATACCTCGATTCTGAAGGATGATGATCCATCCGTAAAGACGGATCAGGGAATTGATCCAGAAAGGAAGCATCAGAAGGAGCATCGCTTTCTTTTTCCAGCTTTCAGACATTTTTGCCATAAAATACCCAAACGGATATCCGAGAATACAGATGATCACCGTACTGGTCAGAGCCAGCTGGAAAGACTCCCGAAAGGTCTGCAGATAAACCGGATCCAGGATTTTTCTGTAATTTTCCAAAGTCAGGTTCCACTCTACTGCAGATCCGCTTCCCGGCTGCGCAAAGCTTAATGCCACCATATAGATCAGAGGTCCCGCCACAAACACAAGGGTGAAAAAGTACAGGGGAAGAATCATCCACACAGAAGAGCTGTGTTTTTTTGTTTTAGTCCTGCTCATTCTTTTCCTCCCCGGATCTGTCTACAAAAACAGCATCCTCCGGTGCAAAGCAGACACTTACTGTCTGTCCCTGTTCTACTTTTGCATCGATCCCATAGCGGCTTGCCACCAGTTCCGATCCGTCTGACAGCCTCAGTACCACCCGGAGCTGCCCGGCTGCAAAGCTCTTTTCCTCCACCTTTGCCATCAGACCACAGGTACATTCTTCTCTGATACGGACATTTTCACTTCGCACAGCAAGAGTCACCGTCTCCCCTTCTCTGATGACCGTATCCTCACAGACTACAGGCAGGCGGCCTCCTGCCAGAGCTACTGTTACTTTTCCATTTTCCGTGCGCTCTGCCTTTCCTTTCAGGATATTGGCATTTCCCACAAAAGTGGCAACATAGCTCGTCCGGGGATGATTATAAATCTCATCCGGTGTTCCGATCTGTTCAAAGGTTCCATGATTCATTACTGCGATCCGGTCAGACATATTAATGGCTTCTTCCTGATCGTGGGTAATATAGATAAAAGTAATACCCAGCTTTTTCTGAAGCCTTTTCAGTTCTGCCTGCATGGCACGGCGAAGCTGAAGATCCAAAGCTCCCAGGGGTTCATCCAGAAGAAGCACCCTTGGGTTATTGATCAAAGCTCTGGCAATGGCCACTCTCTGTTTCTGTCCTCCGGAAAGCTCTGAAGGCTTTCTTTTTTCATATCCGGGAAGCTGCACCAGCTCCAGCATCTCCGCAACACGTTTTTTTATCTCAGGTTTCGGGACTTTTTTTAATTTCAGTCCGTAGCCTATGTTATCTGCCACATTCATATGAGGAAAAAGTGCATAATTCTGAAATACCGTATTGACATCCCGATCCTCAGGATTCAGGTCGGTTACATCCTTTCCTTCAAGAAAAACTCTTCCGGCATCCGGTGTCTCCAGTCCGGCAATGATACGCAGAGTCGTAGTCTTTCCACAGCCGGAAGATCCCAGTAAAGTAATAAACTCTCCCTTGCCAATAGAAAGGCTGATTCCTTTCAGCACCTCTTCCTCATCAGAAAATCCTTTTCTGATATCTTTTAATTCCAAACAAATTTCTGTCATATTTTTATTTCTGTCCTGCCTCCTCGTCTGGCTGTATTCCAGCCTCTGTGTTCTTACATTTGTTTTTCAATATACTCTATATACGTCTGTTTGTCAAAAACAGGAGTAAAGCCTTCCTTTATTTTTACTGCTTCCTCCCCTTTTTTTCGCAGAAGACGGTAGATTGTCAGAGCCATCAGTTTCGCCGGAAGGATATAGGCCTTTTCCTTATCTGTGATACGGAAATCAGCACCATGGAGACGTCCCTCAAAACCGCGGAAGGTAAAATTAATCACTGGAAACAGCTGCGTCAGATCTCCCACATCGGTACAGGCATTGTTAAAATCTCCCGGCTGCACCTTTCTGTAATCAAGTCCCAGCTCTTCTGCCGCATCTATCAGAGCGTCATCCGCCATCCTTGGACGAATAGGCATATATCCCGGAAGATTTTCCCTCTCTATTGTTCCGCCAAAGGCATAAGCGGCTCCATCATAGGCACGGTCCACCATCTGACGAACCTCCTGTATCCTCTCCAGGGAAGAAGCACGGATCTTCGTCTCCACTACTGCCTCATCCGGCACACTGTTTACCACATCTCCCGCCTTCCGAATGACATTGTGAAGACGTATATGGTCTTCCTCGCGAAAAGTCTCTCTCATCAGCCCCATCATCTGAATCGCGCTGGTGGTAATACTCAGAGCATTGACCCCGTTCCAGGGATCAATGGCTGCATGAGCCGCCTTTCCCCTGACGGTGACCCGTTCTGCATCAAATCCGTTGCAGGCAGGATTCCCAAGGTAAAAATCCTCCTGTACGTCTACCATATGGACATGAGTGGTCATTATGATATCCGTATGGTCAAAAACACCCGTACGGATCATCTCGCTTTTTCCGGAACCGAAACGAATCCCCTTTTCTCTTAAAGCAGCTCTTTTGTCTGCATCTATGTATTCCTCTGCCGGCACCGCCAGAAAGGTCAGGGAACCGGAAAGCTCCTTCCTGATCTCCGGGTCGGAAAAGGCAATGGCTGCCCCTGCCATAACTGCCATCTGCGCATGATGACCGCAGGCGTGCGCTGCTCCTGTCTGAGAATCTGCTTTCGGATGAGTGTGACAACCGATGGCATCCATTTCTCCAATCACTGTTATATTGGGATATCCAGGGTTCTTCCTGTCTGCTCCCCCTGGTTCCTGTGTATCCTGTCTTTCCCAGGAAGCCTTTACCCCGGTAAGGGCAATGTTCTCATCCACCCGGTATCCTGTTTTTTTCAGAAATTCTGCTGTTTTTCGGGCAGTGCGGAATTCCTGAAACCCCGGTTCCGGATGATTCTCTATATCTTCTGCAAAAGCAATGATCTCTTCTCTGTGTGCTTCGATCATGGCTATGATCTTTTTTTCTGTTGCATCCATAACAATAAACTCCTTTACCGGATTCATCATATCACAATTAACAACTGTTGAAAAGAAAACTATGAAATCTCTGATCATAAAAAAAGAGTTCCAAAAGCCTGAAAACAGACTTCTGAAACTCCATTCACCTTTTTAAAGCTGGAAAAGGGACTTGAACCCTCGACCCCTTCATTACGAGTGAAGTGCTCTACCGACTGAGCTATTCCAGCTTGTGCTTGACACACAAAATATTATACTCGTTTTTTCAGAAAAAGCAAGGAAATTTTTTATTTCTTTATACAGCTGTTTTTTTCTGTGCAGCTATCTTCTTTTCTGCTGTTGTTTTTTTACCTGCTGGCTTTTCCGTTTTTTTCTTTGCAGCAGCTTTTCTTACCGGCTTCTTTTCCGCCTTTTCTGCAAGCGTACAGGACAAAATCACTGCGCCAAGAGCCGGAACCCTCAGTTTCAGAGAATTTTCTCTTTCGCCACATGGTTCTGCCTTACAGGTTTTTGCTCTTGGATTTACCAGTCCCTGACCGCCGTACTCTTTCCGGTCGCTGTTAAATATCTCCTTATATTTTCCATAGAAAGGAACACCGATCTGATAGTTTTCATAAGGAACTGCCGCAAAATTCACAACTGCCAGAAGCGTCTCCTCCGGTTTATCTGTCTTTCTCATAAAGGTAAGGACATTTTCTTCATATTTCATCAACTGTACCCATTCAAAGCCTTCGATCTCGTCGTCCTTCTGCCAGAGTGCCGGATGGCTGCAGTACACTTCGTTAAGATCATGGATAAAGTTTTCCATTTCTTCAGGGATGTCCTTTCCCGGAGCATTCATCTTCAGTCCCGGATGAAGCATCTGATAAGTATATGCGGCTTTTACCTGGGACAGTTTCTGATTCTCATCCCCCGGAAGCTTCTCCATAAATTCCTTCAGTTCTCCCGCATCCCGGGTTCCCAGTGTCAGTACATAATGCTCACAGTAGGCATACAGCATGGAAACGGTAAGCTGATCGTGGTCATACTGTCTTTCAATCGGATCCAGAGAAAGATAATGAAGGAAATCCGAACTCCAGTTATTGTTCCATTTATAATCGAATCCGATATGGTCATTTTCTACATTTTCTGTAAGCTCCGGCCAGAGACCATCCTCCTGAGCGATCATAAGTACTCCGGGGTGCTTTTTCTTCATAATGGAATTCAGATGTTTCAAAAATTCTACTGCAGCCAGATTTTCACTGGTACCATAAATATTCGGCTTCCACAGCCCCTCTTCTCTGCCGTAATCCAGATAAAGCATTGCGTCTACATCATCCAGGCGGAAACCGTCTACATGATAGACCTCTGTCCAGAAAAAAGCATTGGCGATCAGAAAATCTGCCACCATCGGACTTTCGTAATTATATAACAGGGTTCCCCACATTGGGTGAACTGCAGCTTCCGGATCCTGTACTTCATAAAGAGGCGTTCCGTCAAAACGTTCCAAACCTTCCGCATATCTCGGGAAATGAGCCGGAGTCCAGTCCAGGATCACTCCGATCTCTGCTTTATGCAGCTCATTGACAAGCTTTGCAAAGTCTTCCGGAAGCCCAAATCTCCGATCCGGTGCATAATAGGAAAATGTAGAATAAGGGCCTGCCTCCTCATCCAGATATCCCATAACCGGATGAAGTTCCACATGAGTATACCCCAGCTTTTTCACAAAAGCAGCAAGCTCCTCTCCGTTTTCCCATTTATCCAGGCTTGTTTCATAAATAGATGCCGGATGTTTCCGGTCCGTGTATTTTTCTCTTTCTTTTAACCAGGAAGCATCCTCCCATACCACATTTCCTGCCGCCTGTGCAACCACGGATGCCGCAGCTGGAGGAACTTCTGTACAGGTTCCATAGGGATCTGCTTTCAGAGTCTTCTGTCCGCCCTTTTCCCGAATCTCATATTTATAAAGATCTCCTGCTTTTGCTTCAGGAACAAACAGTTCAAATATACCGGACATGGGCATCCTGTGCATCAGATGGCCTCTTCCGTCCCAATTGTTAAAATCTCCCACAACACTGACACTGACTGCATTGGGAGCCCATACGGCAAAGCTGGTTCCCTCTGTTGTACCAATGGTCATCGGATGAGCTCCAAGCTTCTCATAAGCATGATAATACACTCCGGCACAGAAAACCTTTTCTTCTTCCTCTGTAATCTGTCCCGGAAATGCGTAAGGATCCGCGAAAATCTCTGTCCCGCTCTTTTTAGTTACCCGATATTTATAAGCCGGTATTTTTCTTCCGGGGATCAGTACAGCAAAATACCCTGCCTCGTCTTCCATTTCCATAGGGTAGGATTTTCTGCCTGACACCACTTCCACGGATTCTGCTCCAGGAAAAAATCCCTGTATCAGAACCCCTTCCGTCGTGAGCCTGGGGCTCATCACATCCTTTGGGGATGCTTCTTCTCCGTACACAATAGCCTCGATCCTCGGCCAGTCCATATAGTCGTAAACATTTCTGCTCATATTCTCCTGCCTCCTGTCTCAGACTCTTTTTCATCTTTTGGAGTCTGTGATAATTTCAGTTTATCATTTTTCAGTAAAAAAATAAAGATTTGGGAGAAATTTGTTTGACAAAATCTCTCTGCTGGTCTAAATTGATACTAACAGGAACTTAAGGAGGTCTATTATGAAAAACAAAATCTTTGACGTAACAGCGCTTGGCGAGCTGCTGATCGATTTTACAGAAAACGGAGAAAGTTCTCAGGGCAACCCTCTGATGGAGGCCAATCCCGGCGGCGCTCCCTGCAACGTTCTTGCCATGCTGCAGAAGCTGGGCAAAAAAACAGCTTTTATCGGCAAAGTAGGCGCTGATATGTTCGGAAACCAGCTAAAAAAAGCAGTGGAAGAAGTGGGAATCGATACACGGAATCTGATCATGGATAAAAAACATCACACAACGCTTGCATTTGTACATACATACCCTGATGGAGACAGAGATTTCTCTTTTTATCGTGATCCAGGCGCTGATATGATGCTTACCAAAGAAGAAGTACAAAAGGAACTGATCCAGTCTTCCCGTATTTTCCATTTCGGTACGCTTTCCTCTACCCATGAAGGAGTCAGAGAAGCCACCCGTCATGCCATTGAGCTGGCAAAAGAGGCTGGATGCATCATCACCTTTGATCCGAATCTCCGTCCTCCGCTCTGGGGCTCTCTGGAAGACGCACGCAAAGAAATCGAATACGGAATGACCAAATGTGATGTCCTCAAAATCTCTGACAATGAGGTGGAATTCCTCTTTGATACCACAGATTATGACAAAGGCGCCGCTCTGATCCGTGAAAAGTATAACATTCCGCTTGTACTGATCACAATGGGCAAGGACGGAAGCCGTGCTTATTACAAAGACATGCGTGTGGAAGTGGCTCCTTTCCTTCAGGAAAACACCATTGAAACCACCGGAGCAGGAGATACCTTCTGCGCAAGCAGCCTGAACTATGTTCTGGAACATGGACTGGAAGATCTTACCGAAGAAAACCTGAAAGAACTGCTGACCTTTGCCAATGCAGCTGCTTCTCTGATCACCACCAGAAAAGGTGCGCTTCGCGTTATGCCATCCAAAGAAGAGGTTCTGGATTTTATCGCTTCCAGAAAATAATTTTTCTGCAATTTTTTTTTGCAAACAAAAACTCCCGGAAAGTTTTCTGACTGACCGGGAGTTTTTTTACTTCCTATTTATTTGATCACACGTACCTTGGATACGCCGTCTACTGCCTGAAGTGCTGCCAGAGCCTCTCTGGAAGCAGCGCTTTCCAGATCGATAAGTGTATAGGCAAATTCCCCTTTACTCTTGTTTGTCATATCTGCAATGTTCAGCCCCTCTGCACCAAGAATCTGTGTTACCTGGCTGATCATATTCGGGATATTTTTGTGACAGATGGCAATACGTCCCACTGCCACACAGGTTCCCATATCACAGTCCGGGAAATTAACAGAATTTTTGATATTTCCGTTTTCAAGGAAATTCCGCAGTTCTTTTACTGCCATAACTGCACAGTTTTCTTCTGATTCCTCTGTAGATGCGCCAAGATGAGGAGTTACCAGAATCCCCTCACGTCCTGCTACAAGCGGATTTGCAAAATCAGTGACATATTTTTTCACTTTGCCGCTTTCAATTGCTTCGATCAGCGCCTCCTCATCAACAAGAATATCTCTTGCAAAGTTCAGAAGAACAACGCCGTCTTTCATTTTGCCAAAAGCTTCTTTGTTGATCATCTTTTTGGTGCTGTCCAGAAGCGGAACATGGATCGTAATGTAGTCGCACTGGCTGTAGATCTCATCCAGGGATTTGCTGTGTTTGATCGTTCTGGAAAGATTCCATGCAGCGTCAATGGAAATATACGGATCGTATCCATAAACCTCCATGCCCAGATGGGTTGCAGAATTTGCAACAAGAGCACCGATAGCGCCAAGTCCGATGATACCCAGCTTTTTGCCGCTGATCTCACAGCCTGCAAACTGCTTTTTCTGTTTTTCAGCCAGTTTATCGATATTTTCATTGTCCTTCTGATCCGCTACCCACTCAATACCGCCTACGATGTCACGGGAAGCAAGAAGCATTCCTGCAAGAACAAGCTCTTTGACACCATTGGCATTGGCACCCGGAGTATTGAATACAACGATTCCTTTTTCCGCACATTCTGATACCGGGATGTTATTTACTCCGGCGCCTGCACGTGCAATGGCCTTTACATTTTCAGAAAGCTCCATGTCATGCATCTTGGCACTTCTTACCAGAACGGCATCTGCCTCTTCCATACTGTCTGTTTTTTTATACTCTTCACTGAATAAGCCCAGTCCTCTTTCTGCAATAGGATTCAGGCAATGATACTGATACATTACGCATTCTCCTCCTCAAATTTTTTCATAAATGCAACCAGAGCTTCCACTCCTTCTTTTGGCATTGCGTTATAAATACTTGCACGCATGCCGCCGACAGTTCTGTGGCCTTTCAGGTTCACAAGTCCTGCTGCCTTGGCTTCTTTTACAAATTTGGCATCCAGATCTTTATCTCCGGTCACAAAAGGTACATTCATAAGAGAACGGGAATCCGGCTCTACTGTTCCTTTAAAGAGTTTGCTCTCATCCAGGAAATCATAGAGAATCCTTGCTTTTTCTTCGTTTCTTCTCTTCATTTCCTCAAGGCCGCCCATGGCTTTCAGCCACTTAAATACCTTGCCGCATACATAGATGCAGTATGCATTCGGCGTATTATAAAGAGAACCTGCATCTGCATGTGTCTTATATGTAAGCATGGTAGGTGTTCCGTCCAGTACGTCTTCTGTGATCAGGTCTTCACGGATGATCACAATGACCATGCCTGCCGGTCCGATATTCTTCTGTACACCGCCATAAATAATGCCGTATTTACTTACGTCTACCGGCTCAGACAGGAAGCAGGAAGAAACATCTGCCACAAGAGTCTTTCCCTTTGTATCAGGAAGAGTTTTGTATTTTGTTCCATAAATCGTATTATTTTCACAAATATACACATAATCTGCATCCGGGCTGATATCCAGATTGCTGCAGTCCGGAATGTAAGAAAAGGTTTTGTCTTCCGAAGAAGCAATCTTATTCGCTTTTCCATATTTCTGAGCTTCCTGGTATGCTTTTTTCGCCCACTGTCCTGTAACGATATAATCAGCCACTCCGTTTTTCATCAGGTTCATGGGGATCATGGCAAACTGCTGGGAAGCGCCGCCCTGAAGAAACAGGACTTTATAATTGTCCGGAATATTCATCAGATCACGGAGATCCTGTTCTGCTTCGTCAATGATCTTCTGGAATTCAGGACTTCTGTGACTCATTTCCATCACAGACATGCCGCTGCCCTGATAATCCATCATTTCTTCTGCGACTTCTTTCAGTACAGGCTCCGGCAGTACGGCCGGACCTGCGGAAAAATTGTAAACTCTGCTCATTTTTTCATATCCTCCTCATCAAAAACATCATCAATGCTTGCACCGGCAGGTACCATTGGAAATACGCTCAAATCCTGGTCGATCCAGCAGTCCAGAACCACTGGTCCGTCTGAAGCCAGAGCCTCTTTAAGAGCCGGCTCTACTTCTTCCATTTTGGTGACACGGATCGCTTTCGCACCCATTCCTTCAGAAATCTTCACAAAGTCTACTGCATCATTTAATACAGTATGTGAATATCTGTGATCGTAGAACAAAGTCTGCCACTGGCGTACCATTCCCAGAACATGGTTGTTCAGGACGATCTGTACAAGCGGCTTTCCACAGCGCACTGCTGTTGCAATCTCATTCATGTTCATTCGGAAGCATCCGTCACCTGCGATATTTACCACAGTTTTATCCGGTCTTCCCATTTTTGCTCCGATGGCTGCCCCAAGACCGTAGCCCATGGTTCCCAGTCCTCCGGAAGTCAGAAATGTTCTCGGTTCTTTGTATTTATAATACTGAGCCGCCCACATCTGATGCTGTCCCACATCTGTGGTAATGATCGCATCACCGCCGGTGAGCTCATAAAGCTTTTCGATCACATAAGGACCTGTAAGCTGTGTATGGTCATAATTCAGAGGATATCTTGCTTTCATCTCCTGGATGTGCTCCATCCATTTCGGATGTTTCTTTTCCGGGATCTCCTCAAGGAGTCTGCGAAGAACTTCCTTTACATCTCCTTCAATATAGGCGTCTACCAGTACGTTCTTGTTGATCTCAGCCGCATCAATATCCACCTGAAGGATTTTTGCCTTATTTGCAAATGTCTTGACATTTCCTGTTACACGGTCGCTGAAACGTGCTCCCAGAACGATCAGAAGGTCACACTGGCTGACACCCAGATTGGAAGTCTTTGTTCCATGCATGCCAAGCATTCCTGTATAATAAGGATCCTCTCCTGAAAATCCGCCTTTTCCCATAAGACTGTCACATACCGGAGCCTGGATTCTGTGAGACAGCTCTGTGATCTCTTTGGACGCGCCGGAAATCACCGCTCCACCGCCAACAAAAATAAACGGCTTTTCTGCATTCTGGATCATTTTTACAGCGTTTTCCACATCTGTCTTATGGATTTCACTGGTCTCCCGGTTTACCGTTGCCGGACGACGTGGAGAATACTCATAAAGGGCACCTGTGACATCCTTTGTCACGTCCACAAGTACCGGGCCCGGGCGTCCGCTTTTTGCAATATAAAAAGCTTTCCGGATCGTATCTGCAAGTTTTTCGATATCTTTTACAATATAACTGTGTTTCGTGATCGGCATCACAATCCCTGCAATGTCTACCTCCTGGAAAGAATCTTTTCCAAGAAGAGGCTTGCCTACATTAGCGGTAATTGCCACCACCGGCACTGAGTCCATCATGGCTGTGGCGATTCCGGTTACCAGGTTGGTGGCGCCCGGTCCTGAAGTTGCCATACAGACACCTACTTTCCCGGTTGCACGGGCATAGCCGTCTGCCGCATGAGCAGCGCCCTGCTCATGAGAGGTCAAAATATGGTGAATATCATCCTTATATTTATAAAGTGCATCATAGACATTCAGGATAGCGCCGCCCGGATAACCGAAAACAGTATCCACGCCCTGCTCCTTCAGACATTCTATGATGATCTCCGCACCTGTCATCTGCATAGTTTTTCCTCCTTATTCCCCTTTATTTTGCCTTTGGCACTTCCAGAATCGCACCTCTGTTTCCGGATGTTACCATTGCCGCATATCTTGCCAGATAGCCGGTTGTTACCTTCGGCTCTCTTGGCTGCCATTTCGCTTTTCTTGCCGCCATTTCCTCATCAGAAACCTTCACTTCCAGTTTCAGACCCGGAATATCAATGCTGATCATGTCGCCTTCCTCGATGAGAGCGATCGGTCCTCCTACCGCTGCTTCCGGAGAAACATGTCCGATCGAAGCGCCTCTGGATGCTCCGCTGAAACGGCCGTCTGTGATCAGCGCTACGGAAGAACCAAGTCCCATTCCCGCAATGGCAGAAGTAGGATTCAGCATCTCGCGCATTCCCGGACCGCCTTTTGGTCCCTCATACCGGATCACTACCACATCACCGGAAACAATCTTTCCGCCTTTGATCGCTTCAATGGCATCTTCTTCACAGTCGAAGACTCTGGCCGGTCCTTCATGAACCATCATTTCCTCCACTACTGCAGAACGTTTTACCACGCCGCCGTCCGGAGCCAGATTTCCTTTGAGAACTGCAAGACCACCGGTCTGACTGTATGGATGATCCACCGGACGGATCACTTCCGGATTTAAGTTCACACAGTGTTCAATATTCTCACCGACTGTCTTTCCGGTCACTGTCATACACTCAGTATGAAGAAGTCCTTTTTTATTCAGCTCGTTCATAACTGCATAAACACCGCCGGCCTCATTCAGATCTTCCATATAAGTCGGACCTGCCGGAGCAAGATGACAGAGATTCGGTGTTTTTTCACTGATCTCATTTGCAAAGCTGATATCAAAATCCATGCCGATTTCATGAGCGATTGCCGGGAGATGAAGCATACTGTTTGTAGAACATCCGAGAGCCATATCTACGGTAAGTGCATTCAGAACTGCCTTTTCGGTCATGATGTCTCTCGGGCGGATATTCTGTCTGTACAGCTCCATTACCTGCATTCCCGCATGTTTTGCCAGACGGATACGTTCTGAGTATACAGCAGGGATCGTTCCGTTTCCCCGAAGTCCCATGCCCAGGACTTCTGTCAGACAGTTCATAGAATTGGCAGTGTACATACCGGAACAGGAACCGCAGGTTGGGCAGGTTTTGTTTTCATATTCTGTCAGTTCATCTTCTGAGATGTTCCCTGCCGCATAAGCGCCTACTGCCTCGAACATACTGGAAAGGCTTGTCTTGTGTCCATGGATGTGACCTGCCATCATAGGCCCGCCGCTGACAAATATTGTAGGAACATTAAGTCTTGCTGCAGCCATCAGAAGCCCCGGAACGTTCTTATCACAGTTCGGCACCATAACAAGGGCATCAAACTGATGTGCGATCGCCATTGCCTCTGTAGAATCTGCGATCAGGTCTCTGGTCACCAGAGAGTATTTCATTCCGGTATGTCCCATGGCAATACCGTCACAGACCGCGATTGCCGGAAATACAACCGGTGTTCCTCCTGCCATCGCCACGCCCTGTTTTACTGCATTTACGATCTTATCCAGATTCATATGACCGGGAACGATTTCATTATAGGAGCTTACAATTCCTACCATTGGACGCTCCATTTCTTCTTTTGTAAATCCAAGAGCATTAAACAGGGACCTGTGCGGCGCCTGCTGCGAACCTTTTTTTACTGCATCACTTCTCATTGTCTTCTCTCCCTTCTGTATTTTAAGGCTTCTGCCGGTAATTCCGGTCAGCCTGCCGGTAGTTTCAGCTTTCTACTGCTGCTGCGATCAGATCTCCCATTTCCGCAGTTCCAACCATTCTGCAGCCTTCACTCATAATGTCACCGGTACGGAAACCGTCTGTCAGAACCTTCTGTACGGCTGCCTCCACCGCATCTGCTTCTCTGTCAAGATCAAGAGAGTAACGGAGCATCATTGCTGCTGAAAGAATGGTAGCAATCGGGTTGGCCTTATTCTGTCCTGCAATATCAGGAGCTGATCCATGACTTGGTTCATAAAGACCGAATTTTGTATCATTCAGACTTGCCGAGGACAACATTCCAATGGAACCTGTCACCATACTTGCCTCATCGGATAAAATGTCACCAAACATATTCTCCGTCAGGATCACATCAAACTGTCCCGGGTTATGTACCAGCTGCATCGCACAGTTGTCAACCAGCATGTGTTCCAGTGTTACTTCCGGATAAGCTTTTGCCACTTCCTCCACAACTTTTCTCCAGAGGCGGGAAGAATCCAGAACATTGGCTTTATCTACACTTGTGACTTTTTTCTTTCTCTTCATGGCAATGTCAAATGCCTTTACTGCAATACGCCGAATCTCGTTTTCATTATAGGAAAGTGTATCCACGGCTGTTTTTACACCGTTTTCCTCTGTTGTTTTCCGTTCTCCGAAATATAGACCGCCTGTCAGCTCACGAACAATGATCATATCAAAGCCGTCTCCTATGATCTCCTCCTTCAAAGGACATGCAGCCTTCAGTTCCTGATAGAGATAAGCCGGACGGAGATTGGCAAAAAGATTCAGTGCCTTTCGGATAGCCAGAAGCCCTGCCTCCGGACGTCTGGACGGCTCCAGCTGATACCAGGGTGAAGTTTTTGCATCTCCTCCGATAGAGCCCATCAGGACTGCATCCGAAGCCTTCGCTGTTTCCACCGCCTCCTCTGTCAGCGGAACACCATGCACGTCAATAGACGCACCGCCAAGAAGAACTTCTGAATAAGTAAATGTATGGCCGAACTTTGTACAGACGGCATCCAGAACTTTTCTGGCTTCTCCTACAATTTCCGGTCCGATCCCATCACCGGGAATCAAAGCGATCTTATATTCCATTTTCTTTTTCCTCTTTCTGCAGGAAACCACCCCGCAGATTCCTTTCAAATTGGATTGTTACTATAATAACGCACTTTGCGAAAGATTTCAACCTGTTAAAGTGAAAAATTGTATGCAGTTCTTTTTTCTCAAAAAAAATAAGCACTGGAAGCCCAGTACTTATCTTTTTTCTTATGCTGTTGCCTGTTCTGCTTTCTCAACTTCTGCGATCGCCTGTTTTCTCATAGGGATACGGCAGTTTTTGTTGTTTCCGAATTCTACGATCACATCTTCCTCTGTCATATCGATTACTACGCCGTAAAATCCGCTTGTGGTAACTACGCTGTCGCCTACTTCCATGCTGTTCAGCATTGTCTGAAGTCTTTTCTGCTCTTTTTTCTGAGGACGGATCATCAGGAAGTACATGATACCAAAGATCACTACCATCCATAAGATCATCATGCCCATACTTGCAGCTCCATTTGCTTCCATTTTGTTTCCTCCTGTTTCCTAACTGTCATTTCCTGCCCGCAGGCATTATAACCCATCATACACAAAAATAGGATTTTCTTCAAGTGTTTTTATGGTTTTTTCTGGTCTTACGCAATTTTTTTCACAATTTATTCGCCTCTCAGAAAACCATCCAGACGCATTTTCTTATATTCAGCAAAATTGCCGGCATCCAGAGCATCTCTGATCTCTTCCATCATATGATTGTAGAAATAAAGATTATGAAGCACACAAAGGCGCATTCCCAGCATCTCTTTTGCTTTCAGAAGATGACGGATATAAGCTCTGCTGTAATGACGGCAGGCCGGACACTGACAACCCTCTTCAATAGGTCTGGTATCCAGTTCATACTTGGCGTTAAACATGTTCATTTTACCATGATTGGTATACACATGACCGTGGCGTCCGTTTCTGCTGGGATATACACAGTCAAAGAAATCCACACCGCGTTCTACACCCTCCAGAATATTTGCCGGAGTACCCACCCCCATCAGATAGGTCGGTTTATCCTGCGGCAGATACGGCACGACCGCATCCAGGATCCGGTACATTTCCTCATGGGTTTCTCCTACTGCAAGTCCTCCCACTGCATAGCCGTCCAGATCCATCTTTGCGATTTCTTTGGCATGCTGAATACGGATATCCTCATAGATTGCTCCCTGATTGATTCCAAAAAGCAGCTGATTTTTGTTGATCGTATCCGGAAGACTGTTCAGCCTCTCTATCTCTTTTTTGCACCGGGCCAGCCAACGGGTCGTACGTTCTACAGACTTCTGCACATAATCCCTGTCTGCCACGCTGCTTGGACATTCATCAAAGGCCATAGCGATGGTCGATGCAAGATTTGACTGAATCTGCATACTTTCCTCCGGTCCCATGAATATCTTATGTCCGTCAATATGAGACTGAAAATGAACACCTTCCTCCTTGATCTTGCGGAGCTTTGCCAGGGAAAAGACCTGAAACCCGCCGGAATCAGTAAGAATCGGTTTATCCCACACCATAAACTTGTGCAGGCCTCCCAGCTGCTTTACTACCTTGTCTCCCGGACGCACATGAAGATGATAGGTATTGGAAAGCTCTACCTGTGTTCCGATCTCATGGAGATCCATGGTAGACACTGCCCCTTTAATGGCTCCAATGGTTCCCACATTCATAAATACCGGCGTCTGTATGGTACCGTGGACCGTATGGAACTCTGCTCTCTTGGCACGCCCTTCTGTTTTCAGTAATTTATATTCTGCCATTTCTTATCCTCTCTGAAATTCATTTGTAATCCAGTATAACTGGATTTTTTCCAAATGTAAAGTATCGGTGTCGGGATTTTCGTTTCTCTTAGTTCCTTTCCTTCTTTTTTTCCTAAAACAAAATCCGATTTTTTTCATCCATATTCTAATTTTCTTCCTTATTTTTCCCTTACAAATTGTGAAAGTTGTGCATTGTCAATTTAAAAACTTTGTCGTATAATGTTACGGAATCTCTATGTTTTGACATACTTTTAATAAGAAAGAATACATACAATACAACGAAACTGATACAAGATTAGGAGGCTGATTCACACTTTATGAGTACATATACATTGGGAATTGATATCGGATCTACCACTGTAAAGATCGCGATTCTTGATGAAAACGACACCTTACTGTTTGCCGACTACGAGAGACACTTTGCCAATATACAGGAAACTCTCGCCGATCTCCTCCAGAAAGCATACCAGAAGCTTGGAGAGCTGACGCTTCATCCGGTGATCACCGGATCCGGAGGTCTGACCCTTGCCAATCACCTGGAAATTCCTTTTGTCCAGGAGGTCATTGCAGTTTCCTCCTCCCTTCAGAAGATTGCTCCACAGACAGATGTTGCCATAGAGCTGGGCGGCGAGGATGCCAAGATCATTTATTTTGAAGACGGAAATATCGAGCAGCGTATGAACGGCATCTGCGCAGGCGGCACCGGATCCTTTATCGACCAGATGGCATCTCTGCTTCAGACAGATGCTCCGGGGCTGAACGAATATGCCAAAAATTATAAAGCACTTTATCCCATTGCGGCACGCTGTGGAGTATTTGCCAAAACAGATATCCAGCCGCTGATCAACGAAGGGGCCACAAAGGAAGACCTTTCTGCCTCTATTTTCCAGGCAGTTGTAAACCAGACCATTTCCGGTCTTGCATGTGGAAAACCCATCCGGGGACATGTAGCCTTTCTGGGCGGACCTCTTCATTTTCTGTCTGAGTTAAAAGCAGCCTTTATCCGCACCTTGAAGCTGGATGAGGAGCATACCATTGTTCCTGATAATTCCCATCTTTTTGCAGCGATCGGTTCTGCGCTGAACGCCAAAAAGGAAGTTTCTGTTTCCCTTACAGACCTGAAAGACCGGCTTCGCAATTCCATTACACTGGATTTTGAAGTGGAGCGTATGGAACCACTTTTTTCTTCCGCAGACGACTATCAGGAATTTGCGCAGCGTCAGAGCTCCTATAAGGTTTCCACAGGAGATCTTTCTGCTTATCAGGGAAACTGTTATCTGGGTATCGATGCCGGAAGCACCACGACCAAAACAGCTCTTGTAGGAGAAGATGGAAGTCTTCTTTATTCCTTTTACAGCAGCAATAACGGAAGTCCTCTGAAGACCGCTATCCGTTCTATTCAGGAAATCTATTCCCTGATGCCGGAGGGCGCACATATTGCCTATGCCTGCTCCACAGGTTACGGAGAGGCACTGATCAAGGCAGCGCTTCTTCTGGATGAGGGCGAGGTGGAAACGGTTTCTCACTACTATGCCGCTGCATTTTTTGATCCGGAGGTAGACTGTATCCTGGACATCGGTGGTCAGGACATGAAATGTATCAAGATCAAGAACCAGACGGTAGACAGTGTACAGCTAAATGAAGCCTGCTCTTCCGGCTGTGGTTCCTTTATCGAAACCTTTGCAAAATCTCTGAACTACAGTGTACAGGACTTTGCAAAAGCTGCTCTTTTTGCGGAGCATCCCATCGATCTTGGTACCAGATGCACCGTGTTTATGAATTCCAAGGTAAAACAGGCCCAGAAAGAAGGAGCTGAGGTTTCCGATATTTCTGCCGGACTGGCCTACTCAGTCATCAAAAACGCACTCTATAAAATCATCAAGGTTTCTGATGCCTCTGAGCTTGGTAAGCATATCGTCGTTCAGGGCGGAACCTTTTATAACGATGCCGTTCTGAGAAGCTTTGAAAAAATCGCCAACTGTCAGGCGATCCGTCCGGATATTGCCGGAATTATGGGTGCTTTTGGCGCCGCACTGATCGCAAGAGAAAGATACGAGGAGGGCAAAGAGTCTACCATGCTCTCTATCGACAAGATCAATGCGCTGAAATACAGTACCTCCATGGCAAACTGCCGTGGCTGTACCAACAACTGCCGTCTTACGATCAACAAATTCAGCGGCGGTCGTCAGTTTGTCAGCGGAAACCGCTGTGAACGTGGTATTGGCAAAGAGAAAAACAAAGATCATGTGCCAAACCTTTACGAGTACAAATACAAACGGATCTTTTCCTACGAGCCTCTGTCTCCGGACCGTGCCTCCCGTGGAAAAGTGGGAATTCCCCGTGTACTGAACATGTTTGAAAACTATCCTTTCTGGTTCACCTTCTTTACAAAGCTGAACTATGAAGTGGTTCTTTCCCCCACTTCTACCAGAAAGATCTACGAGCTGGGCATTGAGTCCATTCCCAGTGAGTCAGAATGCTATCCTGCAAAAATGGTCCATGGACATGTCACCTGGCTTTTGAAAAAAGGGATCAAATTTATATTTTATCCCTGTATCCCCTATGAAAGAAACGAATTTCCAGATGCGGTAAACCATTACAATTGTCCGATCGTTACCTCCTATGCAGAAAACATCAAAAACAATGTAGACGAGCTCCATGACCCGGAGATTGATTTCCGCAATCCTTTCCTGGCATTTACTTCAGAAGCCATTCTGACAGACCGTCTTGTACAGGTATTTCCGGAGATCCCAGCAAGAGAGGTCCGGGAAGCAGCTCATGCAGCCTGGGAAGAGCTTTCCGCCGCAAGAAAGGACATTGAGAAAAAAGGAGAAGAAACGCTCGCCTATCTGAAAGAAACAGGACGACGCGGAATCGTTCTTGCCGGCCGCCCCTACCATATCGATCCTGAGATCCACCATGGAATCCCGGATCTTATCAACAGCTATGGACTGGCTGTCCTTACAGAGGATTCCATTTCGCATCTGGCACAGATTGAGCGTCCGATCCGTGTCAATGACCAGTGGATGTATCACTCCCGCCTTTATGCTGCGGCAAACTTTGTCAAAACCCGGGAGGATCTGGATCTGATCCAGCTGAATTCCTTCGGCTGCGGACTGGATGCCGTTACTACAGACGAAGTATATGAAATTCTTGACGGAAGCGGCAAGATCTATACCTGTCTGAAGATTGACGAAGTAAATAACCTTGGAGCTGCCCGTATCCGTATCCGTTCTCTTCTTGCTGCGCTCCGCGCCAAGGAAAAACAGAACCGAAAACGTGAGTTACGCCCTGCTTCCATAGAAAAAGCTGTATTTACCAAAGAAATGAAAAAGGATTACACCATTCTCTGTCCACAGATGTCACCTTTCCATTTTGGTATCCTGCAGGCTGCCTTTAACACCTGCGGCTATCATCTGGAGGTCCTTCCCAGCGACAACAGAGACGCGGTAAATGTAGGTCTGAAATATGTAAACAATGATGCCTGCTATCCGTCCCTGATCGTAGTGGGGCAGATCATGGATGCTCTTTTGTCCGGCAAATATGACCTGAATAAAACAGCGGTAATCATGAGCCAGACCGGCGGCGGCTGCCGCGCTTCCAACTATATCGCTTTTATCCGTCGTGCACTGAAAAAAGTGGGAATGGAACAGATTCCTGTCATTTCCCTCAATTTAAGCGGTCTGGAAAGCAATCCCGGATTTAAACTGACGCTTCCTCTGGTGCGAAAGATCTGCTACGGTGCGGTGTTTGGAGATATCCTGATGAAGTGTGTCTACCGGATGCGCCCCTACGAACAGGAAAAAGGAATTGTAAACCGGAAGCACAAGATCTGGGAGCAGAGAGCCATTGCCTTTATTCAGAGCGGCAGTGTCAGTCATGTTCACTTTAAAAAACTGTGTAAAGAAATGGTTCATGATTTTGATACGATTCCGATCACCGGTGAGCGCAAACCCCGCGTAGGAATCGTAGGCGAGATTCTGGTCAAATTCCTTCCTGCTGCCAATAATCATCTGGCAGAGCTTCTGGAGGAGGAAGGTGCAGAAGCAGTCTGCCCTGACCTTATTGATTTTATCAGCTACTGTTTCTTCAACCAGAACTTCAAATCAGAGTACCTTGGCTTCAAAAAATCAAAAGCTGAAGTTGCCAACTGGGCCATCAAGGCAATTGACTGGCTTCGAAAAGCAGCCAATGAAGCACTGGAACAGAGCCGTCATTTTTCTCCTTCAGCAGACATCCGCGATCTTGCCAGAATGGCGGAACCGATTGTCTCTCCAGGCAACCAGACCGGAGAAGGCTGGTTCCTTACAGGAGAAATGCTGGAGCTGATCAGCGGCGGAGTACCGAATATCGTCTGCATCCAGCCATTTGGCTGCCTGCCAAACCATATCGTAGGCAAAGGTGTGATCAAGGAGATCCGCCGTACTCATCCTGGCGCCAATATCGTAGCCATTGACTACGATCCCGGAGCAAGTGAAGTAAACCAGCTGAACCGAATCAAGCTGATGCTGTCCACGGCAATGAAAAACATGGACAAGGCAAAATAAATTCTGATACAGACAAAGAATCCTGGCTGCAATCACTGCAGTCAGGATTCTTTGTTTATCCTTCCTCTATCATCACACATTTATCTCTTCCTGTATTTTTCGCCTGATAAAGAGCCTGGTCCGCATGGGAAATGTAGCTTTCCCACGGCAGCCCCTGTGCCGGACATCCCGAATAAATACCGACACTGACCGTAATTCTGCGGGAATCCTCATCGAAAAATCCGATCACAAGATCTCTGATCACCTGATTAAAAAGCTTTCCCTTCTCAAGGGCAGAGTTTTTGTCTATCCCGATTCCAATATAGAGAAATTCTTCTCCTCCATATCGGATCATATATTCGCTCTCCTGATCCAGTTCCTGCTCCAGCCGCCATGCGACGCGGCGCAGACATTCATCTCCCTGCTGATGTCCATAGCTGTCATTATAACGTTTAAAATGATCTATATCGATCATCATAATCGTCATATATGAATTTTCTATTACGCACTGCCGGTACAGTTCCTCTATATTTTCCTCGAGAAACCTGCGGTTTCTCAGTCTTGTAAGTGCATCTCTGGTTGCATGGTCAAGCAAAAGACGGTTTTGCTCCACGATCGTCTCCTGATCAAGATAACGCTGTCTTTCCAGGAAATACCGGTAAATACAGATAAATACAGCCATAGCTGTCATAATAATAATATTTACATAGCTTCCGTAATTATCAACAGGCTCTCTCTGAAGCACAGGAAGCATAACCAGCATCAGTATAAGAAGGCTCCCATATAATATCACCGTCTGCAATGGCGTAAAGTACACGATCACAGCTATGGTAAGCGCCGCAATAAGGTACACACTGATATTTTTGGATACTCTCTGATCGTAAATTGTAATACCAGCGCTCCACAGAAGCAGAACTACAGCAAAAATTTTCTGAAATAACAGCGCCTGTATCTCATGTGCTGCAGAATTCTTTTTTATATAGCGAATCAAGAAAATACCTGCCACAGTTGCCAGAAGAAGGATCAGATACATTGTAAAATATACACGACTGGCAGTTGTATGAAGTCTTCCCCCGGTATACAGCAGGGTATACCCGATATTATATATCTGTATTACCAAAATCATATACAAAAAATATCCATTATATTTCAGAATCCGCCTGGAGCAGAACAGTGCATATCCTTTCTCCTGCTCCGGAGACATAGGACAGAACATTTTTTTCAATACTTCCCTCATGGACTTTTCTCCTCTCAGTTACTGCTCTGCCCTTTATTGTACCATAGTTGCTTACAAATGGCGACAGAAAGCTTTTTCTTTCTGTCATTTCCGAAATGTTTCAAAGACAAAACCCGGATTTTGTTGTATAATGTAAATATAAAAACTCTGTTTCTGTCAAATTTACACAAAAGGAGATGAATCTATGAAAAAGAAACAACGATGGATCACAATTTTATGCACTATGATCCTACTGCTTTGCATGCTAAGTCCGGTCAGTGTATCTGCAGCTTCCAGTTCTGCAGTTCCGGCAAAAGTAACCATTACCAGACTCTCTGCCTCTCCCTCCAGAAAAGTAACTCTTTCCTGGAAAAAAACAGCACGGGCAACCGGCTATCGTATTTACTATAAACAGTACGGTTCCCGGTCATGGAAATATATTGCTTCTACAACCGGAACCTCTTATACACATACTTCCACGTCCAAATATCCTCTGTCAGGCGGAAAAAAATACACCTATGTTGTTCGTGGATATAATAAGTATTCCCGCAAGCTGGGACCTTATGATAAAAGAGGCAGAACTGTCACCGTACCGCTGCGGGTCAGCCAGATAAAGCTAAACCGCTCTTCTCTGACATTTAGTAAAAAAGGAAGCATCTATCGTTTAACCGCCACTGTTTTACCCGGTAATGCAACAAACAAATCTGTCACATGGAAAAGTTCCAATCCCAAAGCAGCAACTGTAAACAGTTCCGGAAAAGTTACTGCTGTCTCTAATGGATCCGCTGTCATCACCGCCTACGCCCGAGACGGATCTGGAAAAAGAGCATCCTGCAAAGTTACCGTCCGTATCCAGTCGGAAGCTTCCCGAATGGCTTCTCAGGTTCTCAGTCTGGTAAATAAAGAAAGAGCGAAAGCAGGTATTCCATCACTGAAAGCCTATGCACCGGGAGATAAAGCTGCCATGAAGCGAGCCAAAGAGATCAGCAAAAAATTCGATCATATCCGACCAAATGGAAGTTTCTATTTTACGGTACTTCCTGAATACAAAATTTATGCATGGGCATCTGGTGAGAATATTGCTGCCAGCCGTTCCCGCGCCTCTACCCCTCAGGGAGTTATGAATCTCTGGATGAACAGTCCCGGTCACAGAGCAAACATCCTTAACCCCTCTTTTACTCATCTTTGTGTCGGATTTTATCGCTATAATGGAAAGTGCCACTGGGTGCAGATTTTCCTGAGCAATCCAACGTCCTACTAATACTTGTAAGATGGTCTGCTCACATATAAACTCATAACCAAAAACCGCTGTTCTGAAGCGTTCTCCCTAAATAGCATCAATGGGAAATCCGTTCAGATTCAGCGGTTTTCTTACACTTATTTTAGTCTATAAAATTATTTCTCATATAATTTTAATCTCTTTCAGGTTCAATACCCGATCTCTTTCAAAATTTTGTCCATCACGCGGGCATTCTGCAGAGAAAATTCATGTGTCACATGAGGCTGTTCTCCATTCAGGATACAGTTTCCAAGCTGCTCCACCTCCAGACAGTAATTGTCTCGAACCTGAACATGTATCTCCCGACATTCCTCTCCTTTTTTCACATAATAAGTCAGGTCTCCATCTGCATTAAACGGAATCGGAGCTTCAATCGTTCCTTCTGTTCCATAAAGAAAGAACCGGTCTCCTCTCTGTGCAGAACACATGCCGGATACCATGCAGGCTCTGCGGTTTTCATCAAAATGAAAATATGCAGAAGCAAAATCATCAATGTGCTGATCGGTAAAATGACCGACAGCTTTCACTTCTTTTGGCTCTTCTCCAAATAAAGTCAGCATCAGGCTGGTACAGTAACAGCCCAGATCATAAACAGAGCCACCCAATGTCTCACGACGAACACGGATATTATCCGGTGTGTATCCTGGTGTAATAAAGACAGATTCCATAAATGAAAGATCACCAATAATTCCTGAATTCAGTGTTTCTTTTACGGAAGTGATCAGCGGACTGTGTAAATACGCAAACGCTTCCATAAATAAAACACCTGCCTTATCACATGCCTCGATCATTTCTTTTACATCTTTTTCTGTTCCTGACAAAGGTTTTTCACACAAAATATGTTTCCCTTTGGCGGCAGCCTTTAATACCCACTCTTTATGTAAGGTATTTGGAAGCGGAATATAAACTGCTTCGATTTCCGGATCATCCAGCATTTCATCCATAGAATAATAGGCTTTTTCAAAACCAAATGTTTCTTTGTACTGTTCCACTTTTTCTCTGGAACGGCCTGCAATTCCATACAGACAACAATTTTCCGCTTTTTGCATCCCCGGTATGGTGCAGCGCTTTGCAATATCTGCCGTAGTTAAAACTCCCCATTTTACTTTTCTGCTCATAAATTCCATCTCCTTTTTATTTCCAGATTACATTTGCTTCTTTTCTAGGTGCTGTCCTGGCATAGATTCTTTCCGGATATCCCAGCAGCATACACGCCTTAATCGTCTTTCCTTCTATTTCCAGCCACTGCTTCAGTTCCTTATTTGCCTCTGCGATCCTTGCCAGATATCCATTATACAAGACACCCAATCCCAAAGATACTGCCATATTTTCTATATTCTGAGCTGCAAGACCTGCATCCAGCGGCCAGTCAGAAGTAATAAAAAGTACTACCGGAGCATTCCGGAATAAATAATCATCCTTCGGGTCCTTTTTCCTTCTTCTGTTAAAAGCAACATACGGAAGCAGCTCTCTTGCAATGTTCCTTCCTTCCCTTTTCTCCATTTCATCAATGTACTCCCAGACCATCTCTTTCAGCCTGTCCAACGCATCCTGAACAAATACAAAATGGCAGTCCTGGTTATTCTTGGCCGTAGCCGTATATCTTCCCGCCTGAAGAAGCTTTTCCAGTTCTTCTCTCTGCACCTTTACCGGCTTATAGCTGCGGACACTCCGACGGAATTTAATGCTGTGCAGCAGCTTTTCCGGTTCCACACAAAAACTCTTCTTCTCGTATTCTTCCACGTCATCCATATCGTATTCCGGTATGGATACTGCCCCTGACGGGCAGATTGCCACGCAATGACCGCAGTGAAAACAATCATTTTTGATCACTGCCTTTTTCTCTTTGATCATGATGCTGCCGACACTGCAGTCCGCAGCACAAAGTCCACAGCCAATACATTTTTCCTGATTAATCGTTACCACGTTGTCCTCCTTTTTCCTCAGAGACTGAACTAATCTGCTCTTCTATCTTCTCCACAGGATTTACATCCAAAATATTTCTCATCATAAATCTGCGCTTATTCTTATCACTCACTGATATAATGATAATTATAACATATAGCTTTTAATTTTTTGGGAAAGTTTTATTTCAGGACAGGATCTGCCTCGTTCCCTTGATGTCTGGGTGTTTCTTATATTCCCAAAATGGGCAATCCCGTTTTCAAAACCATATCCCTTTGAGAAAGGGTGTTACTCTCTCAAAAGATCATTAGAAAAGCTGGAATTGCTGTTTCTACATTATTTATCGTCTTTAAACAAATAAAGCAAATCACTATATTCTGACTGCAAAAGTAATTGTTTGAAACCAGAAAGCACTTCTTCTTTTGAATAATTGTTGTTCTCCAAAAACTCACTGTCTTTTTCACTAAGATGCTGATAAAAAAAAGCCGCCGTCATTACCTCTTCTTTCTTTGTATAGTCAATACTATCTAAAAGTATATTCTCTGCTTCGTTAATTTGTCCTAAATCAATCATAGCCAGAAACTCGTTCAGCTTTTTCCCTGACACTTCATATTTGTTTTCTTTTTCAGTCTCAACAGAAACATGCTTTTTCCCATATGCTAAAGAAAATAATACTCTTACCATTTCTTTTATCATTCGCATAATATAATCTTTTTCATCTGTGAAATTCAATTTTTCATCTCCATAACCTCAATTTATCCTTATAATAACATTAATTATAATATATAGCTTTTAATTTTTGGGAAAGTTTTGTTTCAGAACAGAATCTGCCGCGTTCCCTTGATGTCTAAGTGTTTCTTATATCCCCCAAATGGGCAATCCCGTTTTCAAAACCACATCCCTTTGAGAAAGGATGTGACTCTCCCAAAAGATAATTAGAGAAACCGGAATTTATCTGTCTGCATAATCAATCATAATTTTTTTACAGCTTCTGCAATGATAGGCTTCACAATGAGGCTTCTCTGATGCCTGTTTGCTGCGATTTCCACTGCGGCAGTATACAAAAATCTTCTGTTCTTTCCTCGGCAGCTCCGAAATGGCAGCATCGCCAATGGTTTCATTTGGGATGTTTATTGCTTTCGGAATATGCTTCTGGGCAAATTCCTCCGGTGTCCGCACGTCCAGAATGATGTAATCCGTTTCTTCTTCCATCATTTTCACAGCTTCATCCATACTGATCTGAGTATAATTTCCCTCTCGTGCAACTGACTCTTCTCTCGCAATAGCCTTCTCGTTTCTACTGTTACATCCAGACAGTCCTATGGATAAAATCACTGCCAGGATAACCGCTTTATTTCTTTTCATCCATACCTCCTTTTCAGGCCCGGACTGCCCATCTCATCTTTGTACACTTCGCCCGGCTGTTACGGTTACATTCTTCCTGTGACGGACGGATCACATCCTTACAGATTTCGCTGTAAATTCCCTCTTTATAGAACTGTTTAAAGGATTTCTTTACCAGACGGTCCTCACCGGAATGGAAGGTAAGGATTGCCGCGCGGCCATTTGGCGCCAGCACCTGAGGCAGCTTCTCCAGAAAATCATACAGCACTTCAAACTCACTGTTCACATCTATTCGGAGCGCCTGAAAAGATCTCTGACAGGATTTCTTCACTGCCTCCCTGCGTTCTTTTTCCGGAAGGAAGGAAAGTGCCTTCTCTATCACATTTCTCAGATCTGTTGTGGTTTCAATGGGGCTGATCCTTCTCTGGCGGATAACAGCTCTGGCGATTTCCTGTGCATACGGCTCGTCTGCATTTTCCAGAAGCATTCCATAAAGCTCCTCTTCTGACACCTCTTTCAGGCGCTCCGCCGCACTGACTCCTTTCTGTGGATTCATGCGAAGATCCAAAGGTCCGTCTGTCTTATAGGAAAAACCTCTTTCCGGATTGTCGATCTGCATGGAAGAAACGCCCAGATCAGCCAGAACAAAATCGAATTTTCCTGCTTCGGCTGCAACCTGATCGATATTGCGGAAATTCAGAAGCTTTACGGTAAGGACATCCTCTCCGTAGCCCAGATTTCTCAGGCGTTCTTTTGTTTTGGCGGATTCAATCGGATCCACATCAAGGCCATAAATATGCCCTTCTCCTTTCAGGCATTTCAGCATCTCAAGGGTATGCCCTCCATAGCCTAAAGTAGCATCCAGCCCTTTCTGTCCCGGCTGGATCTGAAGGAAATCCAGGATTTCCTTTACGCAGATGGAAATATGCATGCCTGCCGGCGTACTTCCCTTACGGATGACCTTTTCTATCACATCTGCATATTTTTCCGGCTGGTGCTCTTTATATTTTTCACTGAAATGTCTGGGATGCGTACCTGAATAACGAACGCGGCGTTTATGCTTCTTTTCCATACCGTCTGTGTTCTTTGCGTCATTGTTCATTTTACTCTGTCTCCTTTATCTGATATTCTGAATCAATATCTGAAACTATCTATAGAATATCAGAAAACATCATAAATCACAATGGTAAGAGCCATCTCAAAAATTTGACGAAAAAAAGAAGATTTTCTGCTTTACTTTTCCTGTAATTTGGCATAGAATGTTTCATTACAACCTGACGGGCATCCTACATGGATCATATTTTATTAGAAATTGGTGAACGAATTTGAAACGACATTTTTTTCTGAAATTCCTGACTCCGGGCAGGATCATCCTTCTTCTGGTCCTCCTCTATATCGCCCTGCTCACAGTGCCCTATATCCGGCATAAAAAAGTCTCGGAAAACTTCCAGAAAGATTTCAGCGAAAGAGAGTTTTACAGCCAGACTGCAGGATCAGAGCGAATTGCCTATATCAATGACAATACCGACGCGCTGCTCTATCGTCTGAACATGTTCGAGCAGGCCGAAGAAGAAATCATTCTGTCCACCTTTGACTTTAATGCGGACAAAAGCGGGCGGGATGTTATGGCGGCACTTCTTCATGCAGCTGACCGGGGAGTAAAGGTCCGGGTGATCGTAGACGGCTTCAGTGGCTTTATGGATGTCAAAGGAAAGGGAAACAAATGGTTCCAGGCTCTGGCCTCCCATGAAAATGTTTCTCTCCGTATCTACAATCCGATCACACTTTTCAAGCCATGGAAAATGCAGGCGCGTCTCCATGACAAATATGTGATCATCGATGACCAGATGTTCCTTCTTGGCGGAAGAAATACGATGAACCTCTTCCTTGGGGATTATTCCAAGGCAAAAAATATAGACCGTGAGATTTTTGTCTATGAAACAGAAGATCAGAAGGATTCTTCTCTTTATCAGCTCCGCACTTATTTTGAAAAAATATGGGCGTCCAGGGACAGTCGGGAATTCACCTGTAAAAAGCTTACCGAAAAAGTCCGGGAATGTCGGACTGCTCTTGAAAAACGAAATGCAGAACTGGAAAAAGCCTATCCGGAAGCCTATACAGAATGGGATTATCAGCAGCTCACCTTCCAGACCAATAAGATTTCCCTTTTATGCAATCCACTGGAGGCAGAAAATAAAGAGCCATGGATGTGGTATTCCATCCACCAGCTTCTTCTGGAAGGTAAAGAAGCCCTGATCTACACGCCTTACATTATCTGCGGAAAAGAAATGTATCAGGATCTTACAGAGTTAAAAGAAAAAAACATCCCTCTGGAGCTCATTACCAATGATGTGGCAAGCGGAGCAAATCCATGGGGATGTACCGATTACCTGAACCAGAGAAAAAAAATCTGGAAAACAGGCGCAAAGGTTTATGAATTTATGGGAGGTCATTCCTGCCATACAAAGGCAGTTCTGATCGATGACCGGATGAGCATCGTAGGCTCTTATAATCTGGATATGAGAAGCACCTATCAGGATACGGAACTGATGCTTGCCATCGACTCCCCGAAACTGAATTCCATGATCCGGGAGGAAGCCGAACGGGATAAGACCTACAGCAAAACCATTGGAGAAAACGGAGAATATATCCAGGGTGAAAATTATCAGCCCAAAGAACTGAGCTTCGGAAAAAAAGTTTTCTATGCAGTCTTAAGAGTGCTCACCATACCACTGAGAAGATTCCTATAAATATCGATGGGGAGGAATATGATTTTTTGTCTGTAACTGATATGCAGGCTCCGGCTGGCAGCCGGCCGAAGGCCGGAAATATCCAAAAGGATTTCTGTTTAGCTGATTACCTACCATCAGATGCAAAGAGAAAAAGGCAGATCATAGTGCCTTGCGAGGCTTCCGTTGGTAAGCCTGTATTAGCTGCTGCCACCGAGCACACTGTCTGAGCCGTCAGGCGAGTTCGTGCGAATGGCAGCAAATCAGCGCACAGGTTTACCAGGAAACGCAGCACAGCACATGATCTGCCTTTTTCTCATATGCATCGTCTGTGGGTAACAAAAAACAAAATCCGCCCTTCCCCACAAACAGAAATTTTTAGGACAATTCCAGCTTTCCTGTATACAGCTGGTAATAAGTTCCTTTCATTTTAATCAGATCCTCATGGTCGCCTCTTTCAATGATCTTTCCATGGTCCAGTACAATGATGGCATTGCTGTTGCGGATGGTGGAAAGTCTGTGGGCGATCACAAATACGGTACGGCCTTTCATCAGGTTGTCCATACCCTTCTGGACAATGCTTTCCGTACGGGTATCGATGCTGGAGGTTGCCTCATCGAGGATCAGCACCGGCGGATCTGCCACGGCTGCTCTTGCAATAGAAAGCAGCTGTCTCTGTCCCTGAGAAAGCTCCTCGCCGTCGCCGCTGAGCATGGTCTGATATCCATTTGGAAGCATCCGGATAAACTGATCGGCATGGGCAAGCTTCGCAGCCCGGTAAACCTCTTCATCTGTTGCATCCAGCTTTCCATAACGGATATTGTCCATGATCGTACCGGTAAACAGGTGGGTATCCTGAAGCACGATTCCTAAGGAACGGCGAAGATCGTCTTTTTTGATCTTGCTGATATTGATGCCGTCATAGCGGATCTTGCCTTCCTGAATATCATAGAAACGATTGATCAGGTTTGTAATGGTTGTTTTTCCCGCACCTGTGGACCCTACAAATGCCAGCTTCTGCCCCGGCTTTGCATAAAGGCTGATATTCTCCAAAATCACCTTATCTTCATTGTATCCAAAGGTTACATTTTCAAATACCACGTCTCCGGTCAGTTCTGTATAAGATACAGAGCCATCTGCGGAATGAGGATGCTTCCATGCCCACATTCCGGTACGTTCTTTACATTCCACAATATTTCCGTCTGCATCTTTTCTGGCATTGACAAGAGTTACATAGCCCTCGTCTTTTTCCGGTTCCTCGTCGATCAGGTTAAAGATACGTTCTGCACCGGCAAGTGCCATGACAATGGCATTAAACTGCTGTGCCACCTGCATAAAAGGCTGGGTAAAGCTTTTTGTAAACTGAAGATAGGAAGCCATGACACCAAGAGTAATGCCGCCGATTCCCAGAACGGAAAGCAGGCCTCCCAGTACTGCTGTCAGTACAAACTGCAGGTTTCCGATATTTCCGATAACCGGACCCATCATATTTGCGTAAGTATGCGCCTTGGATGCACTTTCAAAAAGCGCTTCGTTCAGCTTGTCAAACTCCTCTTCGGATTTCCGCTCGTGGTTAAATACTTTTACCACTCTCTGACCATTCATCCGCTCTTCCACAAAACCTGTCACCTCTGCCAGAGACATCTGCTGGCTGACAAAGTATTTTCCACTGTTGCCGCCGATCTTATTTGTCACAAAGATCATTACGAAGATCACCGCAACCGCCAGAAGCGTCAGAAGAGGACTCAGTGCGATCATGGAAATAAAGGTAACGATGATCGTAAAAAATGCCATCAGCGCCTGAGGGATCGACTGACTGATCATCTGTCTCAGTGTATCCGTATCATTGGTGTAAAGACTCATGATGGAACCGTTGGTCCTCTGGTCAAAATAACGGATCGGAAGTGTCTGCATGTGCTCAAACATATCGTCACGCACTCTTTTCAGCACACCCTGTCCGATAAATACCATCATTCTGGTATAGATAAAGGTTGAGATCACACCCAGAAGGAAGATACCGCCCAGTACTGCCAGAGCGCGGTAAAGCCCGGCAAAATCCGGAGTCTGTTGTCCGATCAGAGGGATGATAAAGTCATCCAGAAGGAATTTCAGGGACAAGGATACAGAAATTGTCGCCACGGAACTGATCAGAATACAGATAAACACCAGGATCAACTGTATTTTATAAGTTTCTGTCATATACTTCAAAAGACGCTTTGCGGTTTTCAGATTATCCTTAGAAAGCCGGCGCATTTTCTTTTTATTCTGTTTTTCATTCATCATCCTCACCTCCCTTGACCTGGGATTCATAAACTTCTCTGTAAATCTCATTTGTCTGAAGAAGCTCCTGTGAAGTTCCTATACCTGCCACTTCACCGCCATCCAGTACAATGATCTGATCTGCGTCCTCAATGGATGCTACTCGCTGGGCAATGATGATCTTGGTGGTATCCGGGATTTCTTCACGAAAAGCCTTACGGATCAGCGCATCTGTCCTGGTATCCACTGCGCTTGTGGAATCATCCAGGATCAGGATCTTCGGTTTTTTCAAAAGTGCCCTGGCGATACAGAGACGCTGCTTCTGACCGCCGGAAACATTGTTTCCGCCCTGAACGATCTGAGTGTTGTAGCCTGCCGGAAATTCATTGACAAAGCCATCTGCCTGCGCAAGCTTACAGACTCTCTGCACTTCCTCTTCACTGGCATGTTCGTTGCCCCAGCGGATATTCTCGTAAATTGTACCGGAAAACAGCACATTCTTCTGAAGTACCATGGAAACCTGATCACGGAGAACTTCCAGATTGTAATCCCGTACGTCGATACCGCCGACCTTTACGCTTCCTTCTGTTACATCATAAAGCCGGGGAATCATCTGCACCAGCGTAGACTTGGCACTTCCGGTACCTCCAATGATACCGATTGTCTGTCCGGACCGGATATGAAGATTGATGTCTTTCAGGGAAAGATTTCCGCCTTTTCCGCCATAGCTGAAGTTTACATGGTCAAATACAATATCTCCATTCGGGACCTCTGTGACTGCATCTTCCTTGTCCTTCATTTCCGGTGTCTCGGTAAGTACTTCTGTAATACGGTCTGTAGAGGCCTCTGCGATCATGATCATAACAAACACAAAGGTTACCATGGAAAGAGACATCAGTATCTGAAGTGCATATACGATCACACTTGTCAGTTCTCCTGTTGCCATACTTCCAAATACAATGCTTTTTCCTCCAATTGCCACAAGGAGAAGCACCACTGTATACATGGTAAACTGCATCACCGGAGAGTTCCATGCAACAATTTTCTCCGCTTTTGTAAAAAGGTCGTATACATATTTGGAAATACCGTGAAATTTATCGATCTCATGTTCTTCTCTTACAAAAGCCTTTACCACACGGGAGGCATTGACGTTCTCCTGAACAGAATTATTCAGGATATCATACTCGTCAAACACCTTGATAAAATGGGGATGGGCTTTTTTGGCAATAAAAATGAGCGTTCCGCCAAGGAACGGAATCACGATCAGAAAAAGCAGCGCGATCTTTACATTGATCACCAGCGTCATTACCCAGGAAAGGATGATCATGATCGGAGCTCTTGCCAGCATACGGATACTCATCATATATGCCATCTGTACGTTTGTGATATCTGTTGTCATTCGTGTAACAAGACCGGATGTGGAAAAATGATCGATATTCTTAAAGGAAAAATCCTGTACCTTATAAAAAATGTCATGTCTCAGATTTTTTGCATAACCGGCGCCTGCCACAGCGGCCATATTTCCGGCAAGCACACCGAACCACAGTGCAAGCATGGCCATGATGACAAGGATCAGACCTCTCTGCATAATGTAGCCCAGATTTCCCTGCGCAATGCCGATATCAATGATCTTGGCCATTTCCATAGGGATCAGAACTTCCATAAATACCTCAAGGATCACAAAGAACGGAGCCAGTACAGACTGTTTCTTGTATTCCCTGACGGATTTTAAAAGTGTCTTATTCATTCTTCTTTGTCTACCTCCTTATTCTCCCTGTTATTTTCTGCAAGATTACGACACATCTGGCAAAGGACTTTTTTGCATAACAAAAGGTCCTCATCTGAAATTCCTTTTGTCATGCGGGCTTCTGTCTCCTGAATATGCTCCAGAATAGCCGGACGGATAGCCTCCGCTTTTTTTGTGGGCAGTATTCTTTTCAGCCTTGCATCCTCTTTCACGCTTTCCCGGTAAATAAAACCGTTTTTTTCCATAAGCTTCAAAATACCTGAGGCTGTGGATTTCCGGATCTGGAACTCCTCCTCCAGATTTTTCTGATAAATATCCCTGTGAAGCGTTTCCAGAAGAATATACTTCAGTACATGCTTCTGCATGGGAGTAAGTTCATTTTCCTCCATTGCTTTCACCGGCTTCTGACTGCGTTTCAGCTGATGTGATAAAATACGTATCAGCCTTCCTGTGTGCATATCCCGGATTTTCTGGTCAATATCCTGCATTTTTTACCTCTTTCCTTTTAGTTAGCGTCCTAACTTTTCACATTATACAAAGAAGAATTTTTAATGTCAATATGTTTTTACAGATTTTCCCTGTGGTCAGATTTCAAGCTTCAGAAGCTCCTTTGCCGCCTCCAGCCGCTGATAAAACTGCGGATAAAAAGCTTCTTTTTCATCAAACGGCGTGTAGTAAAAACGACTGAGCACATACATATTCAGGTTTTTTATAAGTGTTTCATCTTCCGTCTGATAAAAAACCTCCTGCACATCAATCAGAAAATCATGCCAGTCCAGGACAAATTTTTCATACTGCTTCAGATCCGGTGTGTCCAGCCATTTTTTTACCTTGATCTTGGACCGGTTTTTCTTTTTACATTCATGGATCTGAAGAATATATTTAAATCCACCTTCTGTATAATATCGTCCCAGAGGAAACAGCCTGCAGAATCCCGGTCGTATCGGATGGATAGAGCATCGGCCTTCCTCATTCAGAAATACACAGCGCTCCTGCGGCCCCTTCATAGCCAGATGCGGCAGAATGTTTCCATCGGTCACTCCCAGCTCCAATACCGTACTCATAAGCTCTTCCGGTGCTTTTCCAAGTCCCTGACAGAGCCTGTGCACATCATAAGGATCCAGAATCACCGTATCCCCCATACCCTGACAGCAGTCGCAGCAGCCCTGACAATCCTGGCAGTCTGCCTTTACCATATCATTTGCTTCATATAAATTGCCGTCGGAGATTTCCTCCAGTGTTACCTCTCTTCTCATTTGTTCCTTTCCTCCATCCAGTCATAAGCGATCCTTTTGGAACCGTCCTCTGTATATATGATCCCACACTGGCAGAATCCGTTTTTTTCCAGAACCTTCTGCATGGGAATGTTATCCTTATGAGTGTCGATCCTCAGATAGCCGGTCTGATTTTTGCAGTATGTAAAGCAGGCTTCTGCCACACCCCGGACCGTTCCGTCAGAAGCCACCCGGTGGATCACTCCATAAGACTGCTCCCGGCGCCAGCTGCCGTTTTCTATCACCTGGTAAGTGGGATCCTCTCCTTCAAAAAACACAAAAACTCCCCGGATCTGCCGGTCTTCCGTACACACATAGCTGATCTGTTCTTCTATATCGCGGACAATCCTCTCTCCGGAGGGATATTTATCCGCCCACTGATCCGGATTTCCATTCTGAGTCATAAATTTTCTGGCATGATCGTAAATCCTCAAAATATCTGCAAGATCTTTTTTCTCTGCTTTTCTTATTTTCATTTGTTTTTTCTCCTTTTCTATCTCATTGTACAGGAGTATAATGTTGATTGTCAATCAGGTAACATCCTGATACCTATACTATAAAAATGGAGGAAACATACCATGCGATCTCTCGCTGTCTATCTGAAAAACTATAAAAAAGAAAGCATCCTTGCTCCTTTTTTCAAGTTTCTCGAAGTGATATTTGACCTGCTGGTTCCTGTTGTGATTGCCCGGATCATTGATATCGGTATCGCCGGAAATAACCGCAGCTTTATCCTGCGAAATTTCTTTCTGCTGATCCTTATGGCTGCCGCAGGTCTTACCGTAAGCATTACAGCCCAGTATTTTGCCGCAAAGGCAAGTGTGGGATTTGCCGCACAGCTCCGTCAGGCTGTTTTTGACCATGTACAAAGCTTTTCCTACACAGAACTTGATCAGGTTGGTACTCCTACTCTGATCACCAGACTGACCAATGACATCAATCAGGTACAGAACGGCCTGAATATGGGTCTTCGTCTTCTCCTTCGAAGTCCTTTTATCGTTCTGGGCTCCATGGTGATGGCTTTTACCATCAACCTGCGCTGCGCCCTGATCTTTGTTGTGGCCATCCCGCTTCTCTTTCTTGTGGTATTTGTGATCATGTACCTGAGTATTCCCCTGTTCCGAAAGGTGCAGAGTCGTCTGGATCGTGTCACTGCCCTTACAAGAGAGAATCTTACCGGTGTCCGTGTGATCCGGGCCTTCTGTCGTGAAAAGGAATCCGTAGAGGAATTTGATGCCTGCAATCAGGAGCTGACCCGCCTGAATGAATTTGTTGGAAAGCTCAGTGCACTTCTTAACCCTGTCACCTATGTGCTGATCAATATCGCCACTGTGGTCCTGATCGGAACTGCAGGAATCCAGGTCAATCTTGGAAGCATGCAGCAGGGACAGGCAGTTGCCCTTTATAACTACATGGCACAGATGATCGTTGAACTGATCAAGCTGGCGTCTCTGATCATCACCCTGAACAAGGCCGCCGCCTGCGCAGGCCGTGTAGCCGATGTACTGAAGGTAGCTCCTTCCATGCATTATGAGGAAAAAACAGAAGCATCCCCGGAAACCGACTGTGTGGTCTCCTTTGACCATGTCACCTTTTCCTATCCGGATACCGGAGCTCCCAGCCTTTCTGACATCAGTTTTTCAGTCAGACAGGGACAGTCTGTAGGAATCATTGGAAGTACCGGAAGCGGAAAATCCACTCTCGTAAACCTGATCGCCCGTTTTTATGATGCCACCAGCGGTTCTGTCCAGATCGACGGGCAGGATATACGGAAATTTTCCCGGTCTGATCTGCGCCGAAAAGTCGGGGTTGTGCCTCAGAAGGCGGCACTTTTCAGGGGAACGATCCGCGACAACCTGAAATGGGGAAACGAAGCTGCTTCTGACAGAGAACTCTGGCAGGCACTTTCTATGGCACAGGCAAAAGAGGTCGTAGAGCAAAAAGATGGTCAGCTGAACCATATGATAGAGCAAAACGGCAAAAATCTTTCCGGAGGCCAGAGGCAGCGTCTTACCATTGCCCGTGCACTGGTTAAGCAGCCGGAGATCCTGATTTTGGATGATAGTGCCAGTGCCCTTGATTTTGCAACCGATGCCGCTCTCCGGAAAGCACTTTCCACTTTAAAAGGAAGAACCACCTCCTTTCTGGTATCCCAGAGAGCAGCCAGCATCCGCCAGTGTGACCTGATCCTTGTTCTGGATGACGGCTGTCTTGCAGGAAAAGGCACACATCAGGAGCTGGTAGACTCCTGCGAAACCTATCGTGAGATCTTTTTCTCCCAGTTTCCGGAGGAACGCATCTCATATGAGCGTTCAAATTCCCGGACACCGGCTTCTGAAAAAAGCAAGGAGGTGACTCTATGAAAAACTCAGAAACAAACACCGGAAGCAGTATGACCGTCTTAAAAAAAGTACTTCGCTTTATCGGACGGTATCGTTTTCTCCTGATCCTGAGCATCCTGCTGGCTTCTGCATCTGTACTGCTCCAGCTGTATGTTCCGGTTCTGTTTGGACACGCGATCGACGAGATCATCGGTACCGGACAGGTGAACTTTCCCCGTATGTGGGGCTATCTCCGTCAGATCCTGATCCTGGTCCTCATTTCCGGATGCGCCTCCTGGATCATGAACCTGATCAATAACCGGATGACCTTTTATACCGTCCGGGATATCCGCGCAAAGGCGATCCGTCATATTCAGCATCTGCCGCTTTCCTGGCTGGATACCCAGAGTACCGGCGATATCATCAGCCGTGTGATCGCAGATGCAGATATTCTTTCGGACGGACTGCTTCTGGGCTTTACACAGCTGTTTTCCGGCATTGTCACCATTATCGGAACTCTGGTATTTATGCTTTCCAAAAATGTGCTGATCACGGTCCTGGTCATTGTGCTGACACCGTTAAGCTTTTTTGTGGCAAAATTTATTTCCACTCACACCTTCCAGATGTTCCAAAAGCAAAGTGATGCCAGGGGACGCCAGACTTCCCTCATTGAAGAAATGATAGGAAATCAGAAAATTGTCCAGGCCTTTGGTTATGAAAACAAAGCTTCTCAGCGTTTCCGCCAGATCAATGAAGAACTGCAGAGCACCAGTCTGAAGGCAGTTTTTTACAGCAGCCTGACCAACCCCTGCACCCGTTTTGTCAACAATATCATTTATGCTGCAGTTGCTCTTGTCGGTGCATTTCTGATTCCGGACGGCGGACTGACTGTAGGCGGACTTTCCGTCATGCTGGCATACGCCAATCAGTATATGAAACCTTTTAACGATATCAGTTCCGTTGTGACTGAGCTGCAGAATGCCCTTGCCTGCGCATCCAGGATCTTCGCACTTTTGGAAGAGGAGCCGGAGAGCCCGGATGGAACAGAGCTTCTCACAGATGTAAAAGGAAATGTGGAGCTTGATCAGGTATCCTTCCGTTATGTACCTGACAGGCCTCTGATCGAAAACTTCTGTCTGCAGGCCGCGCCAGGAAAAAGGATTGCCATTGTAGGTCCTACCGGATGTGGAAAAACAACCTTTATCAATCTTCTGATGCGGTTTTATGATGTGGATTCCGGTACAATCTCTGTAGATGGAAAGGAAATTTCCAGTCTCTCCCGCCATTCTTTAAGAAAAAGCTACGGAATGGTACTTCAGGATACCTGGATCAAGGCAGGAACGGTCCGCGAAAACATTATCATAGGGAAACCGGGTGCTTCGGATGATGAGGTGATCCAGGCAGCAAAGCTTTCTCACAGCTGGGAATTTATCCGGCATCTTCCGGAAGGACTTGACACAAAGATCAGCGAAAGCAGTCTGAGCCAGGGACAAAAGCAGCTGCTCTGCATTACCCGCGTTATGCTCTGTCTGCCTCCTATGCTCATTCTTGATGAAGCAACCTCCAGTATCGATACCCGTACAGAAATGCTGATACAGGAAGCCTTTGACCGTCTGATGCAGGGACGCACCAGTTTCATTGTAGCGCATCGTCTGTCCACGATCCGGAATGCAGATGAGATTCTGGTCATGAAAGACGGAAGCATCATAGAACAGGGAACCCATGAACAGCTGATGAAAAAAGGCGGTTTTTACCATACCCTTTATAGCAGCCAGTTTATACAAACCTCTCCGTAAAGAAAAGGCGGGGGAAACCGTTTTATCGATTTCCCCCGCCTTTTCTGTTTTCAGAGCTTATTTTTTCCATTCCTTCAGATATTCTTCTGTCAGAGCCACTGCATCCCGGATGCACTGAGGACAGGAGCAGAGCACCACTCCTGTATCCACACCTTTCAATTCTCGACATAAATAAGAACCATTTTTTTCTTTAAATTTCAGCACATGATTTTTTACCGTCTTATAGGTTCTCCCTTTTGTGATAGGGCCTTTTTCCGGATTTCCCACACTTCCGGCAAGTCCCATGATCATCATCATACCGGAAAGGGCGCCGCACATCTCCATCATTCCCATACCGAAGCCAAAGCCTTCCGCAATGCGGAACATTTCCTCTTCCTCTACTCCAAAATCTTTGCAGAAGCTGCATGCCACTGCCTGTGCACAGTTATATCCTTTCTCATGTAATTCCATCGCATGATTTTGTCTGGCGCTCATTTTTCTTCTCCTTGTTCTTTTTATTTTTGTCTGGACAGAATATCCTCCCAGGCCTCCTCATCTATTTCCTCGCTGCGAAAGAGTTTTTTTCTGTCCTCTTCCGTGATCTTCCGGATCACCTTGCAGGGATTCCCTGCCGCTACACTCCAGTCAGGGATATCCTTCGTCACTACGCTTCCGGCTCCTACCACAACATTGCTGCCAATATGTACACCCGGGCAGACTACTACATTTCCCCCCAGCCACACATTATCGCCGATCGTGACCTCTTTTCCATATTCATAAAGAGTATTCCGCGTATCCGGATGGATCGGATGACCTGCAGTATATATGGCTACATTTGGAGCAAACTGACAGTTATCCCCGATCCTGACTCTGGCTACATCCAGAATCGTGCAGTTATAATTGGCAAAGAAATTTTTGCCTGTTTCAATATGTTTACCGTAATCACAGTAAAACGGCGGATTAATAAATGCATTTTCTGATTTTCCCAGAAGTTCCTTTACCACCTCCGCAATACCGTCAAAATCAGACCGGTCCATAAAATTCAGTTTCTGCAGTATCCTGCGGCATACCAGCTGCTCCTGAAACACCGCCTCGTCTGATATATACGCAAGCTGCATATCTCTTCTTTTTTTCATATCCATCTCTTATTTCCTCTCTTTCCACGCAAGCTCCACAGCCCAGTTCTGCATATCCGAAAACATATTTCCCTTGATCTGCTCATAAGTCATCCACAAAAGGCTGTGATCCTTTTCTGTAGGTTCCTGTACCTTTTTGAGCAGTTCTCCCGGATAATAATGCTGGATGGGATGAAAAAGACCTTTTTTATCATGAATGCTGTATGCTTCAGCCGATGCCAGCATTTCTCCGATCCGGCATGTATACCCACATTCCTCCAGGCACTCTCTTCGCACACATTCCAGTTCATTCTCTGTTCCCTGGATCCCTCCGCCCAGAAGAAAAAGCCCTCTGTGTGTACGGACCACAGCCATCTTATCACCGGCAAAGGGGAGCAGATAAGCCCCCGGTCTCTCATAATAAGTTCCTTCCTGTTTTCTGCCAAATACCTTATGCATCTGACTCACGTCCTTTCCTGCGTTTCTGTAAATACAAAAATGCTGCAATGCAGATCACTCCTGACAGCAGAGAACCTGCCGGAGCTGCAAGCCCCATGGGATACAGTGTATCCGGAAAGAACCTGGATGCCAGCCAGGCCCCCGGAATACGGACACACACAATAGAAAGTGAATTATGTAAAAATGAAATTCCTGCCATTCCAAGCGCACAGAAATAGCCGCTGAAACAGAAATGCACACCCGCCAGCATACAATCCCAGATATAGGAACGGAGATACTGTCCTCCAAGCACGGCAACCTCAGCATCCTCTGTAAAAAATCCCACTGCCTGAACAGAAATAAACTGTGTGATCACAGCCACCACAAATCCAAAGCCCACTGTGATGCAGACCGCATATTTTAATGTCCGGACTGCACGCTCTGATTTTCCTGCCCCGATATTCTGAGCTGACAGGGCAGAAACTGTAGACAGCATCGTAGAAGGCACAAGAAAAACAATTCCAATCAGTTTTTCCACAATTCCCACTGCAGCCGCGTCGTTCAGTCCCCTCCGGTTGGCGATCACTGTGATCACAATAAACGCGATCTGAATAAAACCATCCTGAAGCGCTACCGGAATTCCCACCTTCAGGATCTGACCCATCGTTCCTCTCCGTGGACGGAAATCATTTTTTCGGATCCGAATCCCTGTTTTTTTTCTGCGTATTACAGCCATTGACACAAACACACTGACCGTCTGAGACAGCACAGTTCCCAGTGCGGCGCCTGCCGGACCTAACTGCAGCCCGCCAATGAAAATATAATCCAAAAGGATATTTACTCCGCAGGCCACTGCGATAAAATACATCGGGCTTTTGGAGTCTCCCATGCCTCTGAAAATTGAACTGATAATATTATAGGCTGTGATAAAGGGGATTCCCATAAAACAGATAATAAGATATTTTACGGTTCCGGCTACTGCTTCCTCCGGAGTGGATATGATGCGGACAATGGGATCCACGGACAGCAAAAGCCCCAGTGTCAGAATCACAGCCACTGCCATAAACAGCACTACGGTATTTCCGATTGCCTCTGCGGCCTGTTCCTTTTTTTCCGCTCCAATGGCTCTTCCGATGATCACGGTAGATCCCATGGCAAGTCCCACGATCATCACGGTAAGCATGTGCATAACCTGACTTCCCACAGAAACTGCGGTAATACTGTCTACCCCGTTAAACTGTCCTACAATAAACAGATCTGCCATTCCATACAGAGTCTGTAAAAAATACGACAGCAGATAAGGCAGGGAAAAGAACACAATGTTCTTAAACACACTGCCTGACGTTAAATTTTTTTCCATAATAATCCTCTCCCGAACTCCTCGATTTCGTTTTTTAGTATAGCACAAAAAATATCGATCAGGTACTGGTAAATTGTCAAAAATCTTCCCGTCAAAAATATTGCACAAACATTTTTCCATGATAAAATATGTATATATTTCACAAAAGGAGAATTTTCATGGTATATACACATCAATTTCTCTCTCCACTTGGAGAAATGCTCATGGCAGGGAATGAAAAAGGGCTTACCGGGCTCTGGTTCTGCGGACAGAAATATTTCGGTCTCGGTCTTGATCCGGATCATAAAGAAAAAGCCCTGCCTGTTTTTCAGCAGGCAGAGCAATGGCTCCGGATCTATTTTTCCGGAAAAGAACCGGATTTTTCTGTTCCCCTCCATTTCTCAGGAACAGAGTTTCAAAAAGAAGTATGGAAGCTTCTCTGTGATATTCCCTATGGACAGACTGTAACCTACGGAGATCTGGCCCGTTCTCTGGCTTTGCAAAAAGGAATACCCCACATGTCCGCTCAGGCTGTGGGCGGTGCTGTGGGGCATAATAAAATTTCTATTCTCGTTCCCTGTCACAGGGTTCTTGGTTCCGGCGGCAGCCTTACCGGCTATGCCGGAGGTCTGGATAAAAAAAGAGATCTCCTGAAGCTGGAACACATTCTTATCTGAGGATTTTTCCTGCGATCCTTGCCAGGATCCTTCCTCCCGGAAGCGCTGACAGCTCTTCTTCATCCGGTTTGCTGATAAACAGATAAGCAAAAAGATACACCATACCTCCAAGACCAATCGCAAGCATCAGTCCCACTGCCAGAAAGATCCGTCCCTCCGGAAGGGTCAGATTCAGTCCGTAGTAAACACCGCCTGCCACCAGCGCCATGGGCACAGAAGCCAGAAGCGGATTCAGATATGCATTTTTCCATGGATTTACATGGTGCATATATTTCCGCATGGCTGCTTCATTAAGAAGGCACATTACAACTGCATAGACGATCATTGCGATTACAATCGTATAGATTCCCAGATCTGTAAAATACAGAAGAAGCAGCATGGCGATCACATCCGCCACCAGCGCTATTGCTGCATGGATCATCGGGATCTTCGGCTTTCCGATTCCCTGAAGGACTCCGTTGGAAATATTGGAGTTTCCGTTCAGGATGATCGTAATGGCTCCCAGGATCAGAAGCATTGAACCCTCTCCATTGGTTCCCGGAAAGAGAAGACGGATCACCGGACCTGCCAGTACAGCCAGACCAACAGCCGCCGGAATGGAAATGATCATACTGATCCAGGTTGCCCTGTCGATCTTCTGATTTGCCGTGCGGATATCCTTTCTCGCATAATGAGCAGATACCTCCGGTATCATAGAGGTCGGCGCTGTGCTTGCCAATGTCAGGGGAATGTTGATGATCGTCATAAAATAGCCATACTCTGCATACAGGTTGCCGATCAGATCAGGATCCATTCCTTTCATTCCCATAATCCCGGAATACATATAGCTGTTAATATATCCATTTACATTATAGATAAAAGCGCTGAGCACGATCGGCATAATGATAAGAACAATACTTTTCATTACGGAAGAGGTGCTTTCATTTACAGATCTTCTGTCGCTGTTCAGTCTTTTTCTGATATTTTTCCGATTCAGTCCATAGATCAGAAGCATAAAAAGAAGCGCTGCTGTCACGCCTGCGCCTGTACCCATCGTGGCACCTGCTGCTCCCCATTTCTGAACGACCGCTTCGCTTTCACCGCTGAAATGACTGATCATCACAGAAGACATCACAAGGGCAAACACAGCCACAAAGATCTGTTCGATGATCTGGGAAAGAGAGGTAGGCATCATATTGCGATATGCCTGAAAATATCCCCGGAATACCCCAAGGATACCGGAAAGAAAAATCGTAGGAGCCAACATCTGAAGCGCAAGCCTTGCCCCCTCCATCGAATCCGGAACCAGTATCTTTGCACCAAATACACAGAAAAGAGAGACGACGCCGCCTGCCACTACTGCATAAAGAAGTGCACAGTGGAATACCTTCTGGGCATCCCGGTATCTGCGGAAGGTGATCTTTTCTGCCATGATCTTCGATACTGCCTGCGGGATACTGAAGGAGGCGATCATCAAAAGGATAAAATATACGTTCTGAGCGAACTGGAACATGGCATAGCTGTTATTTCCAAGCGTTGTGGAAAGAGGACTTTTATACAACATTCCAATGATCTTGGAAATCAGTGCAGCTACCATCAGGAAGGATGCATTCCTTACAAGTGTATTGTCATTATTTTTACTCATGGTTATTCCGTTCCTTTATTTTCGATCTGCCAGTCTACTGGTTCCAGACCGTTTTCTTTCAGAAATTCATTTGTCCTGCTGAAATGTCTGCACCCGAAAAATCCTCTGTAAGCAGACAGCGGACTGGGGTGCGGTGCTTCCAGGATCAGATGCTTCGGATTATTCAGCATGGATTTTTTCATCTGGGCCGGACGTCCCCACAAGAGAAAGACGATGGGACGATCCTGTTCATTGAGAATACGAATGGCCGCATCGGTAAACTGCTCCCAGCCGATTCCCCGATGGGAATTGGCCTGATGCGCCCGTACGGTCAGCACCGTGTTCAAAAGAAGCACACCCTGACGGGCCCATTTTTCCAGATAACCATTGTCCGGGATCTCGCATCCCAGATCATCATGAAGTTCCTGATAAATATTTACCAGAGACGGTGGAATATCCACATCCTTTTTTACAGAAAAGCATAATCCGTGTGCCTGTCCGTCATTATGATAGGGATCCTGTCCCAGAATCACAACCTTCACCTGACTTAAGGGTGTAAAATGAAAGGCATTGAACATATCCTCTGCAGGAGGAAAGATCTTTCTTGTCTGATATTCCTGCATAACCGTTTTGTATAATTTTGTATAATATGGCTGATGAAATTCATCCCTGAGAGCTTCCAGCCATTCTCCTGACAACGGAGCCATAAATTCACCTCTTTATCTTCGTACGGAGATTCCTTTTTCTGCCAGATAATCCTTCACCTGGCTGATCTCCAGTTCTTTGTAATGAAATAAGGACGCAGCCAGAGCTGCATCTGCGCCTCCTTCGGAAAGCGCCTCATAAAAATGCTCCAGAGTTCCGGCGCCTCCGGATGCGATCACCGGAATGGAAACTGCATCTGCCACCGCACGGGTCAGTTCCATATCATAGCCTGCCTTTGTACCGTCACAGTCCATACTGGTAAGAAGGATTTCTCCTGCGCCCAGAGCCTCGGCTTTTTTGGCCCACTCTATGGCATCCAGGCCTGTATCCAGGCGGCCCCCGTGCTTATAAATATTCCATCCGCCTTCCGATCTTCTTCTGGCATCAATGGCAACCACCACACACTGGCTTCCAAATTTTTCTGCCGCCTCAGAGATCAGTTCCGGCCGGTCGATCGCTGCTGAATTAACAGAAATCTTGTCTGCCCCCTCCCGGAGAAGTCTTTTAAAATCGTCTACGGTACGAATTCCTCCGCCTACCGTAAAGGGAATGAACACGCTGGAGGCCACAGCACGGACCATATCCACCACGGTATCCCTCTCCTCGCAGGAAGCTGTGATGTCCAGAAAAACCAGTTCGTCTGCACCGGCCGCATCATAGGCTCTGGCAATCTCCACCGGATCTCCCGCATCCTTCAGATCTACAAAGTTTACCCCTTTTACCACCCGGCCTTTGTTCACATCAAGGCAGGGAATGATTCTTTTTGTAAACATCTATCTTTCCTCCCTGTCAAGCTTTGCAAAATTCTCCAGAATCTTCAGTCCGTACCGGCTGCTCTTTTCCGGATGGAACTGGCAGGCAAATACATTATCCTTCTCTACCGAAGCATGAATTTCCGTGCTGTAGTCTGTTACTGCTTTTACAATTTCCGGCTCTTCCGCATGGAGATAATAAGAATGGACAAAATACACATAAGTATCTTCCGGAATATCCCGAAAAAGTCTTCCGTTATTCTGAAGATGAAGGGAATTCCAGCCCATATGGGGAATTTTTAAAGAAGGTGCAGGCGGAATCCTTAAAATTCTGCCCTTCAGGATCCCAAGTCCCTCGACTCCCGGAGTTTCCTCGCTGCTTTCAAAAAGAAGCTGCAGACCCAGACAGATTCCAAGAAACGGTTTCCCGGAATTTACCATATCATGGATCACCGGGACAAGTCCGTATTTATGAAGGTTTCCCATGGCGTCCCCGAAGCTTCCCACTCCCGGAAGAACCACCTTATCCGCATCCATCAGCACTTTTGGATCACGTGAAACCACTGTTTGTTCGCCCAAATGGGCAAAGGCTTTTTCCACACTGCGGATATTGCCTGCATCATAATCTATAATTGCTATCATAATAATTTCACTCCTCTATACAGGCGTTTTTGTTTTATTTCTGCTAATCTTCTGCTCTGTCTGATCGCCTGTCTTGTTACTTCTCATTACATGTTATTACATATTGTTCAGCATATTAATTAGTATATTTTTAGTACGAAAATTTTTATACTAATTAGCAGATGGAGTTCGCAACTGCATTGATTTCTGCCCGTTGCTGTTCGTTCGGACTAGGATCTACATAGTGAGTCATTGTCGTTCGTATATCTCCATGTCCAAGGATTGACTGCAAGGTTTTCAAAGGCAATGTTTGCATATTCGTTGCGAAAGTATGTCTGCATATATGAGGTTCAAATTTACGGATAGGTTCTTCGGGATTTGCCAAGTTGTATCGCTTTATACAATTTTGAAGATACTCTTCTACATGAGCACGCACTATGGTCTTTCGACTTCTTGGTGAAAGAAATACAAATCCCTCATAAGCGTTACCACGCTCATCATAACATACAGGTTCAATATCGCCTTTTAAATATCTTTTATCTACAACATCCTTAAAGTGTTCGTATACACCATCCGTCATCGGAATGTTTCTAACGCTATTCTGAGTTTTCGTTTTCTGAACAACATGCGTATGGTTGATACATTGCAACTGTTTTTCAACCCGTATGGATCGATTCTGAAAATCTATATTATCCAAAGTCAGTCCACATAATTCAGATACTCGCAGGCCTGTCCAAAAAAGGATATAAATCATATTGTAGCAATGGGCACTATGGGAATCTTTTGAACAAAAATCAAGAAACTTATTCATTTCCTCTACCGGGATTGCTTCCATTACCTTGCTGTCGCTCCGGTCTGTTGTTATTCTGCGAAACGGATTCTTGACAATATAATCGTAATCAACAGCGTATTCAAAAGATCTTTTTATTAAACTAATCTGACTTTGTATAGATGAGCCTCGATACTTTTTCTTCATGTCAGTGAGCCATTCTTCGCAATGCTCTGGTTTAATTTTACCTATTTCCATGTGACCCAACTTGTATTGTTTAAGGCAGTTTATGGTAACGTTATATCCAACTTTCGTAGCATGAGCGAGATCTTTTCTGTTATAAAGATTATTCAGATACCTGTCAATAACTTCAAGCAATGTTAATTTTGAACCATCAATGTCGATATTATTTGAAAGCTGAGCGTTTATTTCCGCTTCTTTTTCACGTAAACTTTTCCCTGCTCTTTTTCCTTTCGGAACCTGATCAGTTGGTTCCAACAAGTAAGAACTTACTACTCGGTTTTTTCCAAAAACATCTTTATAATGATATTCATATCGCTTTGTCTTCGGATTATAATATTCATTTGCTCGCAGTGCACGTCTTACTGGTTTATGTTTTGTCTTAGCTGTTTTATTTGCCATATTCGAGATCCTCCTAAAATAAAAAGTACCCCGAATGCATTAATTATAATAACACATTGGAGATACTTTGTCGATATTATACCTGCTGGACATTGTTGATATATTCTTCAAAAGGTTTTCTTTTTATCTTAATCACTCGTCCCACTGTAAGATGATATTTGCAATTATAATCATCATATATAATTCTTCGTAATCGGTGCTGACCGATACCAAATATTTCAGACGCCTCTGATATGGAAAGTAAAATTTTATCTGACATTGTCTCACCTCCGTTTCACATATATACTAACGGAAGTGTTCGTAACCTACATACGGAAAAAAATAAAAGGGCATGTATTAAAAGAGCGAGAAAGATATCATATCCTCCTCGCCCAATTACCTCTTACTTATGCTGATGGTATTTAAACTCATTATCAGAATCTTTGTATTCCAGTATATGACTGATAATCATCACGCCTGATATAATAAACACAGGGGCTCCAATAATGACCAATACCAGTAAAAACAGCAGCTCTAATAAATCAATCATGACTCTTTTCCATCCACAGACTTGTTGTACTGAGATGTGCTGATTCCAAGGAGTACTCCAAGGAATGTGTCGATTGCTGTGATTGTTCCAACTACCTGCTCTCCGTACGGAAGGTTCCAGATACCGGCAAGCGCAAAATATAAAGTTCCGGCTGCTGGAAGCAGATACATTGCGATCCATTTAAGAATGTCGTAAGTTTTGTTACTCATGTTCATGATTCTTTTCCTCCTCGCCAATGGCAAATGTATGAATTGGAAGTCGGTCCACTTCCTGCATAATCCTTTTAGCAGAACCATTTCCTCCCAATTTTTCATAAGGTTCATAGAGATACGTTCGTAAATTTTCATACTCATCCTGAATTATGTAACCACGCTCAATGTACTTCATGCCAAGATACATAATCCGATCATGAGCCAATCCAACCAGCATCTCTTTAGTTACATCTTTTCTCTCACTTCTTTTTGTTAAATAGGCCCACAGCCCAGAAGAAGCCAGAACTGAGCTAAAGATCGTAAGTATAATCTGAAACCACTGTTCCATCAAGATACCTCCTGTAATATTTCTTGTGGTGACCTATTATTAATAATCATCTTTTTACTGACAATAACGATTTCCTTATCAAATAGGTCTTCGTATAATTTTATAAGATTTGTTCTTTGTTGCCTCGATAAGAGCTTATAGAAATCTCCCATCCAACCCCGGAACATTCCTTCGACATTTTCATATACTGTTTCACCGTTTTCCACCTTAACGGCTAGTTTCTTCAATTTTCTCCTCATAGTTGTCACTCGATCTGGATTGATACGTTTGATAATCTTTCCTGAATCGGTAAGAGTGTACTTTATTTGAAGAAACTTATAAGTACCACTTATCCTGACAATTCTTGTTTTCTTTTCATTAATATGAATTCCAAGTCCTTTGGCAATTCGTTTAATGTTTTCCAAAAGATCCATCAATTCTTCTTTTGAAGGACTCATGATATACCAATCATCTGAATAACGTCCATAGAATTTCTGGCTTCTGACATACTTTACATAATTGTCAATAGGATGCGGATAATAGATACCTATAGCTTGCGATAGCTGATCACCCATATTTACAGACTTTGCCATGAATTTTTCGCCAGTTAATTTCTGTTTAGGAATCAACCGGTAATCCAACTTATTAAAAACATCGTCCATACATGATTCATATTCCTCATCACTCATATAAGACACATCTACTTTAAAACCGTCAAATATAATCGTGAGTAGCCAGTCAATGAACTCGTCGTCATCGAACAGCTTGAGTAATTCCCGTTTTGCTATTTCATGAATAATATTGTCATAAAATTTGGTGAAATCGCCAAACAGAATATACCCTTCATTTCCATGCAGTTTGTAATACTTCCGCAAATGAACTTCAAAGCGTTTTCTTTGCATGGATATACCTCTACCCTTCAGAGAGGCACAATTATCATATATGATTTTCTTTCTAATCTTTGGGATTAATAATTCATCGCATAGAACATGCCTGATAATACGGTCCCTTACCGCAATACTTGTAATGGGTCTTATTTTTCCTCGTTCTTGCAGTTCAAACTCATCTACTGGTCCATTCTCAAGAGTCCTGTTAATCAGGTCGTCTTGTATTTCGAAAATATACCGCAGAAAGTTCAGCATGAATCTTTGTGTAGATTCTTTCCATTTGCTACCTTTTATAGAGGCTTTATAAGCCGCATAGAGATTGTTGGCGTCGCAGAGAATCTCCTCGTATGTCATAATTATTCACCGTGATAGCAATAGTTACCGTAGTAAATTGCGTCCGGCTTTGTCATTTATCCCTTTGGTGGAACGGATAACATCTCCTTCCCTGATTGGTTAGATCAAAGAATCCGGACGAACCCCATTAGAGTTCGAAGCGTTGTTGTAATTCGCATTACCGTTGTTGTTCACATTGGCAAAGTTAGCCGAAGACACGCATATAAATACAGATGTTACCCTGGAAGATACGATTTGATTTTGTTATCCCTTTGACGCCATTTCTTTATCAACTCGATTTCTCGGTCGATAGCTTTAATATATTTGCCATAGACATTCAAATCAACATTGAATACGTCTACAACATGCTGTAATTGGTCAATTAACTGATTACAATTCACAATACCGGCATTTTGATAATCTCGCCGTATTTCGTACTCATGCATAGAAGTCGGGTACGAGGACTTTGCAGCTCTAAGATTTGCGGTCAATAGACAAGCAGTTCGCTCAATCTGAATTTTCGCTTCCGTCATGATATAACGATATTTAGCAAAATCTTCCACAGGATCTTTCCCATATGCAAACCGCACTCTCACATACTGATCGACATCTTTAATACCAAAGCTTCTACGCATGAGTTCTGTCAGCATATCATGCAGCTCTATTGAATGAGTGATAGCTTCGTCCCTCGATTCTTTTCTCTTTGCTGCAAGTACACTCATTAGTAATCCTTTCCGGTAATTTCAGTGAATTCTTCTTCTGTAATCCAGTTCATCTTTACGGCGTTACGGACACGAGTTTCATTCCATACTTTCAGTGTATAGAAGCGTTTTACCTTTTCAAAATTTTCACTATGCATCACGATGTTCCCCCTTTTCTTAAAGTTCTACTCCAGCCATCATTGCGATATACTCAATATCGGACTGCATCTTGATCTTTTCCATTTCAGCTTTTGAAATATCCCGGAGAACAAACCAGTAGTCATCTCCCATTTCTGTGATCTGTACCAGCTCCATATTCTCGTGAACTTCTTCTACCTCGCCATCGCTGATAGTAACCGGACTGCAATTATCTGCGAAAGCGTCATGGGAAACTTTGGTTTTGGAAATGAAGTTATTTCCATTCAACTTTAAATCGCCAATGATAGTTCCATCAGCAAGAGTAATCGAATAAGTTTTATTTTCCATTTTGAATTTTCTCCTGTTCTTCTATTTTATAGCAGACTTCATTGTCACCTGCATACTTAACTTTGTCTTCGGGGCACTAGGCCCCTCAGATTCATTAACCACCAATCACGGCATACGGACGAACCCCAAGAGAGTTCGAAGCGCTGATGCAATACGCAACACCGTAGGAGTTCACAAGGGCAAAGTAAGCCGAAGACACGATGTCTCTGAGCCAGAACCAGATACGACGATTGAGAATGGATGGATTCAGCATAGGTGCTGCGAACTGCTGTTTTCCGGTAGTATACTTATTCGGTACCATAGATCCATTACCCATTGCAGCGTATACATGAGTACCATATACCATGATTTCGTTCATCAGTTCAACTTCAGAATCAAACCATGCACCAGCGGAAGGATGTCCGTCTGTAACTGCATTTGTCAGATAGTCTCGATGAGTGAGAACCATATCTCCGAAAGCAGCTTTGAATGCCGTCTTTGCCTGCTCAAGTCCTTCTGTGTACATCTTAGATCCGACATAACCACCGTCTGTAATATTTGTATCGTTCATAACATGGTTGTACAGAGCAGAATCCGGAACGATTACCAGATGATGTGTTGTGAAGTTGGTATCGCCACAATTCATGAAATAGTCGATATCCCAGATTCGCCAGGTAATACCATTGATCACCCAGTAATCTCCAATATAGAGATTGTCAAAAGTTCCCGCTTTGATAGCGGCTCTCTGTTCTGCTGTAACAGAAGAACCAAGATTTCTTCCACCCCAGATCAGTCGATGCTGTGCTGCGGATACAAGTCCTGCAAACTCTCTTGCAGCATCTTTCACTGTAATTTTCTTAGTTCCATTTGTGCCATCCTTAATAAGAATGTCTCCGCTGTCAAACCTTGACGCTGCGGCATAATCAGTAAGTTTTCCCATTTTGAATTTCCTCCTTTATTTTGAAGTGATTGATTTGATAACAACTTCCAAAGCTTCTACCCTCTTTTCAAGTGAAGCTACATAACTCATCTCCGCAAGAACAACAGCTCCTGTGAGATTTTTTCCAGCACTATCAAAAAGCGAATCTCCAGATGAATCTAACAAATCGTCTGTAATCTGGTAGCTGTCAAGTAACGAACTTTTCATCGTAGTTACAACAGCTACTTTTTGATCAATTTCAGCTGCCGCTTGTTTAACATAACGTGCTAATTGCAATGTATTTGCCATATATGCACTGGCGTTATCTTCTGCTTCGCAAGCATCATCAGCGGCTTCATTTGCACTTTCTGAACACTTTTTTGCATCAGCATATGCTTTTACCGCTTCGTTACTGGCAGCCTTACAGTTATTAAGAACATTCACGTTTTCATCATTAATAGCCTTGATGGAATCATAAATTGCCCCTCGTACTTCTTCGCCTAAAATCGCCGATTTGATTCGTGCCAGGTATGTTGATATTGCAGCCATTACATTACGTCACCTCCCCTTATTCTTCAGTCCAGTCAACGATACTATCTCCAGATACCGTAGCTGCGGAACAGCGAAATGCAAACCACTCTATAGTTACCTTCAATTTACGATTACTTTTCGTCATGTCTTTATTAGTAAAATCGCTACTTGAAGTGTTCACAAATGTAGCTCCAACCTTGTTTACACTTGGATCTGTATAAAACTGAGTCATTCGGCAAGCATTGTTGTGATTTGTTTTTATCTCCCGGATTCCTGCAAGACTATATCCAGAAGGAACCGGTACTTTAGCAGTAAGTGATGCTGCTTTTCCTTTTTTTATATCGCCAGTTGCTGTAACCGTCCCGACAGCCATTAAAGTATTGGACAGTAACACTTCTCGTCCGTTCACGCTCAGATTTTTATTAGCTGGGGTATTCACTCGTACGCCATTCATATCAGCAAGTACTGATGAGCCAACACCATCCCCTCTGTATGCCTGAATAGCCGCAACCGGATTGGATGAATCTGAACGACATACCGTTTCGGCAAAATAATAATTTCTGTAAACATTTCGCAAGCCAAGAGCTGTGTTACCGGAAATTAGAAGGATATCACCATCCATTTTGATTTTTCCTTTTCCATTACATAACTGGACTTCTGAACTGTCACGATTTCCAAGCTTTAATAAACTCGGAGAAAAGTAAGCTGCTCCATCAGCAACTTCGGCATGATCCGTTGCAAAAATTGCTTTACCATTACCAAGATTAATTTCGTCAACCGTCATTACTGCCATACCGTTGCCAAGATTTATCATCTTCCCGGAAAAAGAGGCAATCTTATTACCGTCTTTATCGACGATGTAATAGGTATCAGAACTCATAAGTGTATGAGGACCATTTGCCTTACCATCAGCACCAATATCACCGACAGCTAGTCCATCGTCCGTAAACTTCATAAATTTCGTAGCGGTTCGGGCAGATGCTGGAGAACTGATATTTCCGGTAATTGTAGCTGTATGATTTTTAATCGTAACAACCACTCTATCTCCATCTTCTGCATCCATTGCCATTGAAACCGGCGTTAATGACTCTGTACCGTCCAAGCGAACATAAATTACATCCCCATTCTTTACAACCGTACCATAGGCAGTGTCTTCAGCTTCTCCAGTTTCTCTATTGCCATTTGCAACTTCTGCAAACTGACGCAATAACCGAGAATCAAGTTCCATATGAAATCACCCCCATAATTTAGTAGTAAAAACAGCTGTCTCTGAAACAGGACAACCTGGTTCGCATTTGATTGTTTGATTTGTAACTTTCGCTTTGACGTTCTCAATGCCAGCACGTCTGTAATTTAAAAGAACACAGTCTCCTATACGAACTGGACAATATCCATGCGTATAAGTTACTGTGTACTCAAGACAAGAATTATTTCTTAAAAGTTGTTTTGCATATTCGTCTATCTGTTTCTGAGTTGGATTCCCGATTATATCCGGATCTGTCACCCGGTACACAATCTCTCGTCCCCGATTTACAGTTGAAATGGGACTATTCTCATCGTCATTCACCGCTTTTGAATACAGATAGTTTGAATTCGTGGAATAAATAACTTCCACCACATTTGGCAGTCCGTACATATCCCGTTCCATATCAATCTGTGGGTATAGAATAGAACTGTTATCGTCAGTATACTCCCACACAGGCTGTAGTGATGCCACATCCTGAATTGGAGCATAACCAACACGCCCCATTTCATCCAAATCGAACTTAAATTTTGCATTAGCGATCAAGTCCGTTAAATAGGACAGCCATGAATCATTCAAATTTGCAATGAAATCGTAGTACAGCTCTGTATCATCTGTCCCCATCACAACAGGTGCACGAACTTTTTCTCTTGTTAGTCTTGATGCGATGTCCATAATATTCTGACCTTTAAGAATAGAATATCCTATATCTGGATACTTTTCTTTTAACTCAATCAAAGGCGTATACGCATCAAGAGAAACGCTCTGAACTCGTCCATCAAATCCAGTCTTTGGTGACTGAACCAATACTGTTGCCAATGGGTGGCGTTCTTTTATTCCATTTTGAATTGTTACAAGATAAATCCGAACATAACATTCTCCTATCATATCTGTGCAGTCAATAGTTGCTGAACCCAGTGTGCTCTCTTCTTCATCACGAGTAATAGTAGAGGACAGGATTTTATCAAGCTTTGATTGATCTTTCCATGTTCCTGGATCTACAACAAAATACTCAAACGTCTGCTGCATTGGTTTTGTCCAATCTGGCATTTAAGCACCTCCATCCACTCTCGTAATATCCAAAGTAACCGGTATCGTCAATTCGCAATGTTTCTGATGGAATGATACCTGAACACTAGCCCAGTAACCACTTCCAGATGGTTCACGTACATAAACATCACCCGTATACGCTTTTAATCGTCTCAATGCATACAAAGTTTCCGTATCATCTTTGACGATGTCAACGTTCCATGTAGAAGTTTCTCCGATCTGTGTTCCATAATAAGAAACCGGATGTCTTCGTCCAATATACTTTGCAAATGTCACATCTGTATTTCCCTTATCAGAAACATCCAGATTATATGGCAATTTAAGCATTGAGCCGGTCCAAGGTGGTTCATCCATTTCATTTCCATCGTCATCAGCAATCGCATCAAACTGTGTCCATTCTTCATCCCACTGAATAACAGCAGCATTTTCTCCAACTGGATATCCTGGAATATCCGCGTAACTAATCGCACCGGTGATTGTTGACATCGCCACGATTCGGTATCTCGCATAGTCCAAAGCTGGATGCGGATCAGTAATGAAAATTGCTTTTGAATTAACATCTCTTCCGATCAATTCTTTTCCGGAACTATCAAGCAGCATTTCCTCATTTGAATCGAGTAATTCGTCAGTTTCAACATGCTGGTTTTCAATGTCTCTTGCAAGCTCCGTATAAGTACCGTCAAATTCCCTTCGGTATACCGAAAGAGTAACATCATCAATGAGGTACCCGTCTTCATCTTCACAATACGGTCTGATATATGCAGTAAGCGTATCGCTATCGATTCCAATTTCTGCATCAGGAACATATTCCTCATCAGTCCACGCCACAATAAATTCCGCTGTCGCTTCAGCTGTAAGTCCGGAATCCATGCTTACAGTGCAGTGAATCGTATAAGAAATATTATTTTCAAGATCAATGTCAGAAGCATTTATAACAACGAACAAACTATGCCCTGTTGCAGCATCAAAATATCTTGAGTATACTTCATCACCTGCACTGACTCTTTTTTCTTTCCCGTCATAGTCCAGAGCATCGTACCCTTCATTCGCAGTAATAGTAATCTGATAACCGATGGGATTCTGTGACTCCGGTCCTGCTTTTGCAGTAATGTAATAAGGAAATGATGTGATTGTATCTTGAAGAGTTCCTCCAATTCCATAAGCAGTGTAAATTGTGTCTGTCAGGAAATTGAATGTATCCAAAAGCCAATTATTGATTCCACTTGTACCAAGTTCCAATGTCGGTGGTGCATAAATATCAATTCTTCTCTGAATGGACCAATCGCCATACTGAGCAATTACACCTCTTGTACGAACTCGCCACTGAATCACTGCACCTTCATCGTATTTTGACGTCTCAAGTATATAAGAACTTGTCAGATCTTTTTCGTCTTCGTCCGTACTGTTTTTAATTGTCTGAACACTTGATACACCATTTACGATTAATTCTAACTGAGCATATGTCTGACTTGAACCATCTTCCGAATTATGAACCCAGTATAGAATAAGGTTTTCACCAACCATACCGGTTGTTGTGGATGACCATGTAGTAGGAGCTGCCGGTGGTTTACCAAGTACAATAGATACTGGTGAACACCAACCAGACTGACCCTGAGCATTGGTTGCTCTGATTCTGAAAAACCATTCCTGTCCTGATTCTAATCCAACAATATCCGCATATGATACATTGGAACTCAATGAAACCGTCGTTGTTTCCTTAGAATGATCAAAATATGCTTTCTTTGTGGTATACTCAACATCATAGCCAGTAGCATTGCTTACCTTATCCCATGTAAGCTGAACACCGGTAGAAGATATTGCCTTGATCGTATTTATTTTAGACGGAGCAGACGGAATTGTGCCTACTCCATCCGAATACTCAGACCAATCACCATATTGTTTCGTTTTACCAGAAACACGAATACCACGAATTCGGACTTTGTATTCTCCACCGGCTGAGACAGTGCAAGAAAACGCCACATGATTAGTAACCACATTTGCAGTTCCGCTTTTGAATTTGGTCTTGTCATTCTTTACAATGTAAAATTCAACCTGCGTCGTATTTTTATCGTAAATATCAGCTTCTGCTGTAAGCTTGAATTTTTCAATCGTAACTTTTGGAGCCGAAGGTTTCTCTGGCTTTGTAGATTCTTTAATGGTGTAACTTACTTTTGTCGACCAAACACATGTCCAATAATGAACATCTTTTTTGTTCTTCTTATAAGTTGTAGATATCGGTTTAATATAAACAGAAACCGACGTTGCATTGGAGGGTGCTGTCCAAACACTTTGTTTAGCGGTGGTTGTGGTTTCATTACCAATAAAAGCAATTCCATTACCAGTTGAATATTTCCACATTACGGAATACTCTTTGGTATGTTTTCCATTCCACTCCCAAGTAGCATACACTGTACGCTCTGTATTCTTTTGAAGACCGATTTTAACCTTAGTTGCTTTCTTCTGTTTGGCAGCCATGCTTTACACCCTCCCTCCTACTTTTGCTGCTCTGATAAGAGATTTAACTGCACTGGTAATATTGCTTCCATCGTCATAAGTAATACCGTTGATAACGTAAGAATCGCCAGTTTTATTTCCCATTACTTTCGCGAGTTTACCGATTGCTGATACTACATCATCGTTACTTGCTCCATTTTGACGATCACTCATCATTGTAGAAATTGCACCGATGTTACCAGTAATACCAATGGATTTTCCCATTCCAAGAAGTCCTGAAATCTTTCCTGCACCAGCTTCTACTGCACTAAGATCAAGCACCGGGCGAATCGTAGGCGTTCCGTCCAGTCCATTTTCAATACTGTCTGTAACTTTTGAGATTGCTTTCTGTAAACCTTCTCTTGCTGACAATGCAATTCCAGAACCAGCTTTATATGATGCATCTCTATAATCTGCAAGTGCATTAATAAAGCCCTGTCCTGCAAATCCGCCAATCGCATAGAACACTCGTGATGGCGATTTGATTTTAAGGTTTGCTCTTGCCGCCGCAGATGCGGATGCTGCCATCGATGCTGCCGCAGATGCCGCAGAACTGATGTTATCTCTGATACCAGAAGCAAATCCAGATACCAGATAGACACCCGAGCTGTAAAAGCTACCATAATAAGCTCTTGCGCTACTTGCACCTGAAGATGCGGCAGATGAAGCTGCTCCTGTAACTGTTCCAGAGTTAGCTCGTAATCCCGATGCCAATCCGGACATAAGTAAAATACCAGCAGACACAAAGCTGCTCTGTTTGTTTGCCACGTTTGTTCTTGCTGCATTTGTTATGGTTGATGCTGTGGATGACACTGTACTTAATGCTGATCGCATACCTGTTGCAACTGCTTTCGCAAGATTTGTACCTGCCGCTGAAACTTTTCCGACACCGGCACTTAATGCACTTGTGAAGCTGCTTACAATATTGGTTCCAAGATTTTTAAATGTATCTGTGGAAACGTTCACGTTGCTAATTGCTGACGCAAATCCGGACAATGATGCTGACGCACCACTGAAATCAATTCCGGCAAGGTTCGATACTGCACTGCCAATATCGTCCAGACCATCGCATACCGTTGATAAGTTTCCTGTGGAAATTCCGTCGCAAGCATCAATACCATCAGCCAAGCCTTCCAGTCCAGACTGTAAATTGGTTGAAATACTAACACCATTCCATTTCTCAACCGCTGCTGCAAATGAGCCAAGCGGTTCGATAACATTTGCAAGATTATATGTTTCAACGTAATTCCATGCACCAATGCCGCTTGCCAGACCGCTAAGACTTGTTTCGATATTTTCTGGAACTGTAACGTCTGTCCATTTTCCGAGTGCTCCTGCAAGATCTCCTAATGGTGTAGCCAATTCCGAAATGGCATCTGCTCCCCAGCCACTGAAGTTGAAAGCTTTCACCCCACTGGCAAGGCTCTGAAGTCCCGTTCCGATATCATCTGGAACAGTTACTCCACTCCATTTTGAAATTGATGTCGCTAAATCACCAAGCGGTGTTCCAAGAGATCCGATAGCGTCCGCACCCCAACCACTGAAGTTAAATTGCTGAACACCCTCAGCCAGCGATCCTAACTGTGTACCAAGCCCCTCTGGAACCGTTACACCTGACCACTTCTTTATAGATTCTGCAAGATTGCCTAATGGAGCCGCCATTTCAGCGATTGCTCCAGCACCAAATCCTGAGAACGTATTGAGTAAACCACCAAGTGCTGTCTCTCCAAGCGCGCCTGCCATTGCTGTTAAACCACGCCCAATTTCATCCCAATCCATCGTTCCGAACTTTTTCAATGCATCTGCAAGATCTCCTAGCCCCTGTACTCCGAGAAGAAGCGATCCGCTTCCGACGAGTGCTCCAAGTCCACCCAAATTACCAAGTAGACCAGAAACAACTGCAAGCTCTGTAAGAGATCCGCCCATACCGACAAGTCCTTTGGTAATCTCATCCCATGTCATACCGCCAAACTTTTTCAGTGCATCCGCAAGATCACCCAGCCCCTGTACGCCTAATAAAATCGCTCCGCCAGCAAAGACACTTCCAAATCCAGCCAAGCCACCAACTAGACCAAGAACTGTTCCCAGCTCAGCTAAAGCTCCACCCATTCCGACAAGTCCTTTACCAATTTCTTCCCAAGACATTCCTCCAATACGAGAAAGAGCTGTAGCAATAGGTTCGAGAGCCTGAACTGCAACAAGGATTCCAGTAGCTCCTAATAATGAGCCAAATCCCCCAACAGCACTGAGAACGCTTAACGAAGCGGTCAATTCTCCCAATGCACCGCCCATTGCAGCTAACCCTTTACCGATTTCTTCCCAGGATAAAGAGCCAAGTTTTTTCAAGTTTTCCGAAATTTCGTCAAGCGACTGTACTGCGACAAGAATACCTGTTCCACCAAGAAGTGAGCCAAATCCCCCAACAGCACTAAGTGCACTCAGAGCAACGGTAAATTCGCCAAGTGCTCCGCCCATTGCGGCTAGGCCATGACCGATTTGATCCCATGAAAGATTTCCCAGACGTTCAAGATTTTCCGAAATTTCATCAAGTGACTGTACTGCGACCAACATTCCAGTGCCACCCAATAATGCTCCAAAACCGCCTGCTTTACTAAGAATTGAAAGAGAAGCTGTAAGCTCAGCCAATGCACCACCCATGGCAGTTAGACCACGAGCAATTTCATCCCATGAAAAAGTTGTGAATTTTGCTAAAGCATCTCCCAGTACTTTACATGCTTCAGCTAAAGCAATCATCGCAACACTTGTTGACGGTGATACTTTTGTTCCGTTTATAATTTTCAATGCCACTGAAAGTTCAAGTAAGCCACCACCTAATGCGGTCAAACCTTTTCCGATTTCTTCCCAGGATAAATCTGACATTTTTGTCATGGCATCTGCTAATATCTTAACCGCTTCCGCTATAAGAACTAATGATGCTCCTGCTTTTATCAATCCTTTAGATCCATTTGCAGACAAGATTTTCGTAATCAAGAATAATGTACCGCTCAAAGCACCAAGCATTACACCGATAGCAGTTAAGGATTTTATAATCTTTTCTGCTTCGATTTTCGCAATGGAATTAAGAGCAACTGACAGAATAGCGATTGCAGCTGCAATTCCAATAAGCGATGCCACTTTTATTCCAGTAGTAAACGAAGAAAGAGTATCTTTTACACCGCCTAAAATATCGGAAAACTGTTCCTTTATTTTGGATGCTTCTCCACCTTTAAAAAGATTTTCGATGCTCTCCTTAACTGTGTTTATAAGTCCTGAAAATTTCTTAGCTGCTACAAATATACCGCCACCAGCTAGTCCTGCAAATATGTCTCCAGCTGAAACATTATCTGCAATCCATGTGAATACATTCTTCACAACATCAAAAATATTTCTTGCAGAATCTACAATTACTGTCTTCACTGCGGAAAACACATCTCCAAGAGATTCTACTTTCCCAAGTGCAGGATCTACAGCACTCATAATATCTTTTAAAGTATTAAAAATGCCATCTGACAATGTAGTAAAGAATTCTTCCGTACCGGCACTTTCATTGAGTGACGTAAAGAAATCACCGATTGATGCGGACACGTTCAATAACATATCCACAATTCCATTTAATCCACCGGCACCAAGGAAATTTCCAATAGGAGTCACTAATGCAGTAATACCTTTTTTGAACAGATCAACTACTGAAAATACACCCTTAAATGTTCTTTTAAGTCTGTCAGCAGTCGCTTCGCTTACTTTTAACCCTTCGGTAAATGAGTGGAACCTGTCAATCAGCCCACTTAACTGTTCTGCTGTGGTTGGCGGAAATACTTCATTGAATGCTTCTTTTACCGGATTAATGGTATCGCCCAGGGTCTTAAAAATATTTTTAAAAGACTCGATAAGTTTCTCTCTTCCACCCAATTCGGTGACTCCGGCAATGAGTTCATCAATATTTCCAGTAAGAGTCTTCGTTTCAGAAGATGCCTCTTTTAGAGCATTAAGTGTTGCTTCGTCAATAATGCCTGTAGGTTCAATCCCCTTCAATTCCTGAAATTGCTTAATTGCGGCTTGTGTATTTGGTCCAAGGATTCCATCAACACCGGTCTTTCCGACATCCATACCTAAATTTTGCAATGCCTGCTGAACACTTTTAACATCATCGCCTTTTGACCACATGGTAAGTTCACGTTCAACACTGCTCAAATCGACCATGCCGGATTTAAGACTGTCCACAGCTTCTTTCAAGATATCAGATGAAACAGCATTCGATCTAAACGCTTTTTCAAGAGAACCATGCTGTTTGATAAGCTCGTCCACATCTATTCCATGTTCCGTTACTGTAGCTTTCAAACGCTCTTCAAAAGTGGAGGTTTCAATACCAGCATCATTGATTTTAGAAATTAATTTATCCCAGTTGGTGCTCAATGCTCCTTCCAACAAATTATTTCTTCGGTCTGCTGACGCATTCAGGTAATTACTCACTGTATCTGAAATTCCGGTATATAGTTCCTTTGCTTTATCAAAATCACCAATGATAAGTTCCCAGCTTCTTGTCCAGCCAGACTGTGCAGCCTCTTTCAAGGTATCAAACAACTGAGTAAGGGTCTTTACTTTTGTCGCTGCATCATTGGCAGTCTGACCCATTTTGATAATTGATGCCACCTGCTCATCTGTATAACCCATTTGTTTTAATTGAGCTTCTGATAAGTCGCCTGTGAATTTTGCCAAGGTATCGGTCAGGATTTCGGAAGTCAGCCATCCTTTGGATAATGTTTCTCTGAATGAACCTTCATCTTTAATCATCTGATCGATGGCGACACCATGCACACGAGCCGTTTCTTTCAGTGCATCCTGGAATACCTGACCACCCATACCAGCGTTTACAACCGAGTTCCAGTCCTGAAGTTTAACAGTACCTGCTGCTAATGCCTGTGAAAGCTGGTACATTGCTGTACTCGCTTGTTGGGAAGTTGAACCAGATACCGCTGCAAGGTTCGCGATACCCTTAATAGCTGATACAGATGTTTCCAGATCAACACCTGCCGCTGTGAAAGTACCAATATTACGGGTCATTTCCGTAAAGTTATAAATAGTCAAATCGGCATAATGATTCAGTTCATTAAGTGCCTCATTTACATCTTGTAATGTACTACCTTTACTTTCTGTATTGGCAAGGATTGTCTGAATAGCATTGATCTGGGTTTCATACTCTTCAAAACCACTTTTTACAGGTTCGATAGTCAATGCGGAAACGATTCTTTTACCGGCATTTACAGCAGAATTCGTAATATTAGCAAGTGCTGTAACAGCCATAACTTCAAGTGCTGAAAACTTCATTCGTACAGTTTCTACAGCTCCGGTAAGCCCTGACATATTACAACTTTTAGCTGCGGCACTGACATTTTCCAAACCTTTTGAGGCTCCCTGTAAATTCAGACTTTGCTTTAATTTACTGATTGTAGATAAACTTGTCTGAACGTTACTTTCAAACTGTTTGTTATCGAATCGCATCTCGACGACTCTTTCGTCAACAGTCTTACTCATATTCTGGTAACCTCCTTCCATACTTCTTCTGCCATTTTGTCAAAAAGAGGCTGGATAGCAGGATTGATATAATCTCTACCCTGCACCCAACCTCCGGTTCCGGTGCCATGTCCGTATTGCAAAATGATCGCAATCGGTACACCCTTATTCACATTTGAATTGTAAAATTGAATAGCTGCTGAACCGTTGGAATGTTCGATTTCGTAATACCACGAAGCCGCTGTCACCCCAGACTCAACAGGTGTAGCAGACGAAAGGGCATTCACTCCTTCCCTGCCATATTTATCAAGAATCCCAAGTCGCATTGTTTCTTTCAATCTCTCGAAATAACTTGTGACTTTAGAGAAATCGCCCTTTTGTCTGAAAGAAATCATAAAATCTCCTTATTTTGCCCGAATAAACTCTGCCTTTACAAATCCGTAAATCCTTCCATCAATACGAATGAAGTACCAAAGTTCATCGTTAGAATCGTAAATCTTATCGCAAACATCGATCAGATTACCTTTTGCAAGCTGCGGCCAGGACTTAATATTTTCGTATTCTGTTCCAGCCCACTTACGTACATTCAGTTTGCTGGCTGTAACAACGCCAACCCATTTCGGAGTTCTGGAAAGAGATGTTGAACCGGATGTAGTTGTTCCACCATTATTGGAGCTTCCACTCGTCTGTCCAGCATCTGTATCGTATTTTGGAATGGCGTATCCTCTGATATATCCCCAGCCAACAGGAATTGTCCGTCTCTTTACTTCCCCACCATAGTTACCTTCAACGGTTACGATCGTTCCATCTTTGACAGATTCGACATAACCGATGTGATCTGAGTAACCATCGTTCGGTTGCGTATTCTTGTCCCAGTTAAATACAATTACATAACCGGCTTTTGGAGTGATCGTTCCATCTTCTTCCCAGATTCCCATTTTCTTGAAAATCTTAACGTGTTCTTCCACACCGCATTCTTTTCCGATCAACGCTTTCATCTTTGCTACGATTGCCGCTGCGGAAACGGTGACATCACAATAGGAATCGCCATACTGAACCTTATATCCTCTAGGAAGATTTGCCGGATCATCGTTGTTGTAAATATCGATAATGATTCTCTGCTTACCATTAGATCTTCCATATCCAAGCCAGGAACGTACCACTGCTAATACAGCCTCAGCGGTTTTTCCAGTAGTTCCATTTTGATTACTCTGTGTCGTTTTAACATACTGGTTAATCCATTTCACACAGCACTGATGTCTGCTCTGGAATTTCTTATCGCCAACCTGATTATTGTTGCTTGTGTCCTTCTGATCCAGTAGTAATGATGCGTAAATCGTTTCTGGTGTATATGGTTTGGCGGCTCTTTTAAAAATTCTCTGAACCGGTGATAATCCACCCAAATGCTCAATCTCACACCACATCATCTGAGCCTTAACATCTTTTACGCCAAAAGATTCTGCGGATTTGATGTATGTAGACATCAGCTGCTTGAACAGTTCATCCTGACATTCTTTACCAGCAGATGTTGTGATAATTGCAATCAGAGCTTTTTTCTCTTTGGCAGATGGATTCCAGCCTGTTTTCACCCAGTCTGTAGAAAGTTTTTTCTCAATACCTGCGGTATCTGCTTTTCTGAATGCTGTCGGATCTTTAGCCAGGATCATCTTACAAAGGGTTCGTCCCTCATTACCATAATTCTGTGCCCACCCTAAGGTACAGGTCTTCTCATAAGAAGAGTTCTGGCCTTTACCAGCATAAGCACTGTAATTACGCTTACCATAAATCTGTCCACCAGATTCAACAGCTCCGATAATATTGGTCAGAATTGCCAATGATGTTTTATCCATAAATCATCATCCTTTCGTATGCCATTTCTTCTTTCGAGCTTCATTTTCAGCCCGTCTTTGATTAATAAGTTCTCTTCTGCTCATCTTCTTTTTCGGTTTATTTTCTTCGTTACATACACGAATTAAAGTAAGCAATCTATTCAGATGCCATTTTTCAAAGTTCACAGGAATTTGAAGTGCTATCATCCAGTAATAAATTTTCTCACTGGTTATCACTTCATTATTAGGAGTCTTTTTCTTATCCTCGCGAAACCAGGTTGCAGTCATTGAATCCTCTATATAAGCATTTACCTGATCGATATGCTCATTTTCCAGACGATTATAGACTTCTGGCTTTACATTCTGTGTTATTGTCATGCACCTGATATAATCTATAGTTTCTTCTGTGGTCTTAGGCTCTTTTGTCAAAAAAGGCTTATGCCACTTAGATTCCCATTTTGAAAGTGAGACCAGAGAATGTTCCAATGTAAGTTTTTGTTCCTTTTCCAGTTCGACAAATTCTTCCTTGCTCTCATCCCAACCTTCAACCGGCGGTATCACAAGTTGCAACATTCTCCTATCCCCCATTTGTTTTCATAATTAATTGTTTGAACCGTCAGGCAATCCTTTATCTTCGAGTGCCTTTTTAATCTGAGCCTGCTGTTCCGGGCTCGGAGTAGGCAAGATTCCATTGATAAATTCAGAAGCTGCATTGGCATTTGTTGCCAGTTCCATAAAAAGTTTTGAATAGGCTTCTGTCTGAGAAAATTCTGCTGACAGTTCTGGTGATTTGATAAATCGTTTACCATCTGGAGACTTTACTCCGTAAGATTTGAGAATCAGCTCCTTGAAGATCTTAATGATTTCTGGAAGATCAATAGCTGCTAAAAGCCTGTCGATCATTACAGAAAGACCTCCGCTTGTGGTATATTCCATTTCGATAACTTCAGCCTGTGTAAGATTGAAGTAAAATTCTTCTGTTCTAGTTACTTTGTTATAATCCGGATAAGTGATTTTTTTAATTAACATAGTTTCTCCTTTCATAGAAAAAGAGCAGCCAGCTTCCCTGAATACTGCTCCCAAAATTATTCGTAAATCCTTGACAGTAATGGTTTCCCAGAACTATCCAAAAGCAATCCGCCTTTTGAGTCTCTAAGATATCTGTGATAATCGATCAGTTCCTCAAGTTCAGAAAATACCGGCAACCAGGCATCGGTTTTCTCTGCTCCGTACAACGCATCTTCAATGGCACGAAGAGCATTCATCATCCCAGACTTTTTAAACACAGTTGAATCGATTGTGATCTTTGCTGTTTTTCTGGAATCGTCGATTGTGACCGGAGTAGTACTTACCTCCCATGAGAACGGAGATACATCCGGTGAATCATTTACTGTAGAATGATCTTCTTCTGTCGGTGATGCAAGACAGTCATATACCAGATGAATCTTGTATCCATGATTATTTCCCTGTTCGTCATTGCCAATAAGTGTTCGATAACTGATTCCAAAATGCTCTCGATCCTGCTGACCGATTGTAACTCCTTCAGACAGTTCTGCTGATCCGTCACACACCTCAAATTCTTTAGGATAAGTATAAGCCTCAATGGTTAGTCCAAGTTCTTCCGCAGACATCAGAGTC